>Ga0182006_1000367_pt1 | contig 37426 bp, 35 predicted proteins | sample Sormic07211104_1_FD_123022 | JGI IMG/M metagenome (GOLD analysis project Ga0182006, IMG submission 123022) | Rhizosphere microbial communities from Sorghum bicolor, Mead, Nebraska, USA - 072115-104_1 MetaG | ecosystem: Host-associated > Plants > Roots > Rhizosphere | place: USA: Nebraska...
GGCGTTCTACGAGAAGTTCTACTTCACGCCGGGCGATCTTGGTTTCGATCCGATCCAGACCTCGGTCGGCAAGCTCGGCGTGCTCGTGTGCTGGGACCAGTGGTACCCCGAAGCCGCACGCCTGATGGCGCTGGCCGGCGCGGACCTGCTGTTCTATCCCACCGCGATCGGCTGGGACCCGAACGACTCCGACGAGGAGAAGGCCCGCCAGCGCGAGGCATGGATCACCGTGCAGCGCGGCCATGCCGTCGCCAACGGTCTTCCCCTGCTCTCGTGCAATCGCACCGGTTACGAGGCCGATCCGTCGAACGTCGGCAGCGGTATCCAGTTCTGGGGTTCGAGCTTCGTCGCCGGGCCGCAGGGTGAATTCCTGGCCCAGGCCGGTACCGACGGGCGCGAGTTGCTGGTCTGCGATGTCGACATGGAACGCAGCGAACACGTGCGCCGCATCTGGCCGTTCCTGCGTGACCGCCGCATCGATGCCTACGGCGACCTCACCAAGCGCTTCCGCGACTGACCCCACCCCAAGGACCACCCCGCGAATGATTCCGGCCGAGAACGACGTCACCCTGCCCACCGCCCTGGAAGGCCAACCCATCGAGCGCATGACGCGCGACGGCGTCGAGTACGTCATCCTCGGCACGGCGCATGTGTCGCGCGCCAGCGTGCAGGCGGTGGACGCGCTGCTGGAAACCGAGCACTTCGATGCCGTGGCGGTGGAGTTGTGCCCGAGCCGCGCACACGGCATCCGCGATCCGGAAGCGTTCAAGCAGATGGACCTGTTCCAGGTCATCCGCCAGGGCAAGGCCGGCATGGTCGCGGCCAGCCTCGTGCTGGGCTCGTTCCAGAAGCGCCTGGCCGCGCAGTACGGCATCGAACCCGGCGCCGAGATGAAGGCCGCGATGGATGGCGCCGACGCGCGCGGCATTCCCGTGTGGCTGGTGGATCGTGAAGTCGGCACGACGCTCAAGCGGGCATGGCGCAGCGTGGGCTTCTTCCAGCGCTTCGGCTTGATGGCAGGCATGCTCGGCAGCGTGTTCGAGCGCGAGGAGATCGCCGAGGCCGACATCGAGAAGCTGAAGCAAGCCGACCTGCTCGAAAGCGCGTTCAGCGAATTCGCCAGCGGCTCCGCCCCGCTCTATCACGCACTCATCGCCGAGCGCGACGAGTTCATGGCGGCGAAGCTGCGCGAGAACGGCGCGACGATGGACCCCTCGGCGCCCAGCCGCAAGGTGCTCGTCGTCATCGGCGCCGGTCATCTCAAGGGCATGAGCGCCCAACTGGCCGACCAGCACGGCGACGCGCGGGCGCTCGCCGACGATCTCGCGGTCACGCCACCCGCGTCGACATGGCCGAAAGTTCTTGCCGTCGCGCTGGTCCTGGGCATCTTCGCCGCGATCGGCTATGCCTTCTATCGCAGCCCGAGCCTCGGCGTCGACGCGCTGAAGAACTGGATCCTGCTCACCGGCGGTCTTTCGGCGCTGGGCGCACTGATCGCCGGTGCCCATCCCTTGTCCATCGTCGCCGCTTTCGTCGCGGCGCCGCTGAAGCCTTTCCGCCCCGGCATCCCTTCCGGCGCGATCAGCGCCATGGCCGAAGCCTGGGTGCGCAAGCCGCGCGTGCTGGATTTCGAACGCCTGCGCGACGACATCACCCACTGGACCGGCTGGTGGAAGAACCGCGTGGCGCGCACCTTGCTCAATTTCTTCCTGGTGAGCATCGGCACCATCGCCGGCGAGTACATCGCGGGAATCCACATCATCCGCAGCCTGTTCTGAGGGCGCCCGCCCCTCCCGAGTTGTCCGCCGTCGCGACACGCCTCTATACTTCGACGGCTATTCAACCCCGGCCCCGCCCGGCACCCAGGGAACACTTAATGAAGCGTCTGCATCTGGTTGGACTGATCGCCGTAGCTCTGTGCGCCGCATCCGCAGCGCATGCCGAAGGGGACAAGGCCAAGGGTCGCACACTCGTCTACACCTGCAATGGCTGCCACGGCGTGCCGGGCTATGCCAACGCGTACCCCGAATACCACGTGCCGCACATCGCCGGCCAGAACGAGCAATACATCGTCAACGCCCTGAAGGCCTACAAGAGCGGCGAGCGCAAGCACCCGACGATGGGCGCCCAGGCGCAAAGCATGTCCGACCAGGAAATCGCGGATATCGCCGCCTACCTTTCCAGTCTCGCCAAGTAAGCCGCCGAGGACGAACGATGATCCGTGGGTTTTCCCTGATTGCCATCGGCGCGCTTCTCGCGCTTGCCGCCACCCAGACCTTCGCCGCCGGTGACCCGGCGCGCGGCAAGACCAAGATCGCCACCTGCGTGGCCTGCCACGGCCAGGACGGCAATGCGGTCGACCCGCAGTACCCGCGCCTTGCCGGCCAGTACGCCGATTACCTCGCGCAGGCCCTGCACGAGTACAAGGACGGCCGTCGCGACAACGCCATCATGAAGGGCTTCGCCGCGACGCTGTCCGACCAGGACATCGACGATGTCTCGGCGTACTTCGCCACGATGCCGACGAAGCTGCAGGGCCTCGAGCACCACATCCAGGGCGAGTGACCGCCCTGGCGCCTTATCCGGCCGCGCGGGCGAAGTAGGGCTTTTCGCCCGTCTCGTGGTCGGTGGCGTCGCGCACTTCCGTGATCTCCGGAATGCGCTCGCGCAGGGTCTTCTCCACGCCGTTCTTCAGCGTCACGTCGACCATGCCGCAACCGTGGCAACCGCCACCGAAGCGCAGCACGACCACGCCCTCGGACGTCACTTCCACCAATGAGATACGGCCTCCGTGCGAGGCGATCTGCGGCGCGATCTCCGACTCGAGAACGAACTGCACGCGCTCGACGAGCCCGGCACCCTCGCCCGGCGCCTCGCCCTTGATCCGCGGTGCGCGGATGTTGAGCTGGCTACCCGTGGGGGTGGTTTCATAATCGATGTTGGCGGGATCGAGCCAGCGCATGCTCTCGCCGTCGACGTACAGGTTGAAGCCTTCGCACTCGACCGTCCATTCGTCGCCGGTGAGTTCCGAGGCGCCGCAGAATTCCAGTTCGCATTGGGCGGAGGGCGTGCCCGCCGCGACCACGCGCAAGCGTATGCCCAGGCCTTCGTCGCCTTGCTGGGCCAACAGACGCTGGAAGTGGGCCTGCGCGCGTTCGGAAATGTCGATCATGATGGCTCCGGGGTAATCAGCACCATTTTAGTACGCTTTCCAGTTGGGCGCCGTCTTTTGACAATTCAACCGCCAGCGCGGACGCTTCGCGCTTTCTCAGGATGGATGGATACGCCATGACCCTCTCCCCGCTCGCCACCCAGCACTGCCAGCCGCGCAAGGGCGCGGAGCACGCGCTCGACCGCGCCGCCATCGACGGCTACCTGGCAAGCCTGCCCGGCTGGAAGGTCACCGCCGACGGCAAGGCCATCGTCAAGGATTTCCGTTTCCCCGACTTCCACCACACCCTCGGCTTCATCAACGCCGTGGGCTTCATGGCCAACCAGGAAGACCATCATCCGGACCTCGAAGCGGGCTACGGCCATTGCCAGGTGTTGTGGTCCACCCACGATGTCGGCGGCCTCTCCCTGAACGACTTCATCTGCGCCGCGCGGGTCGAGACCCTGCTGGACCACTGAGATGCACCCGCGCAACGCCCGCTGGGTGGCCGTGGCGAGCGCGATCCTGGCGCTCGTCACCCTCGTCGCGTTGCCGCGATTCGGAGCGACGGTGGTGCGGGCGGCGATCGAAAACGAGAGCGCCGCGGATCGGGCCGCGTTCGCCGCCGGCGACTCACCCTGGTCGTGGCGCTTTCGCGAGCGCGACGACGTGGTCGCGGGCCGCGCCTTCGGTTCCGGTGTCCTGACGGTCGTTGAAGACGGCCTGGCGTTCCGGGCCACGGACGGTTCCGCCATGGAGATCGGCCTTCCCCTCGCGAGGCCCGTGGATGTGAGGCGATTGGACCGCTTGCGGCTGAGCGCGGAGGCGTCGGCACCCGGCAGCTATGCCTGGGTGGCGAGGGAAACGCTGACCGGTCCACTACGGCGAGCCACGCTCGGTGCATTCCCCGGAGGCCCGCTGCCACCCGTTCTTCGACTGGATCATCTGGACTGGACCGATCCGGCGGGACGACCGGCTGCGCCGCCTGCCCGCGCAGCCATGCTGCGCCTGGAGGTGACGCTTCCCGCCGCGGCCACGTTCACGCTGCACGAGGCGTCGCTGGTGCCCGCAGACGGTCCGATCCGACCGCCGGTCGGCGCCCTTCCTTCCAGGCTCTCGGCCGAAGGACTACTCGCATGGCGCGACCACGCTCGCGCGGCCGATCCGCTGGTGACCTTCGGTCCGGGGACGGGAGCCTGGCCTCCGGGAACCGCGTCTGGCCCCACGCACGCGCGGCTGTCATGGTTGCCACCGTTCGCCTACGTGCTCGTGCTCGGCGCTTTCGTGGCATCAGCCCTGCTACGGCAGCGCCGGCCGTCTGTCGTGGCCACAGGCTCGCCCGTAGCGGTGCCTCCCGTCGTGAACACGCCGGCGCCAGCCATCCACACGGACAACGGCTTCCGCCCGCCTGCCCTCGTGCGCGACCTGGTCGACGTCGTGCTCGTCCTCATCGGCCCACTCTGGTTCATCGCGGGACTGGGGCTCTCTGATCGGCCGGACCCGCCCGGCGTCACGATGTTCGTGGCAGGCGCGGCCTATGCCTTCTTTCTCGATGCCACCGGCATGCTCCCGCGCTGGCTCTGGCTCGGCACGTGGCGCGCCGCCGGCTGGCCGCTGCTGGCGGTACCCGCGGCCCTTTGCGTCGTCGTGTTTTTCGGTCACGCCCCTGCGTGGCCGCCCTTGGGGCGCGTGGCGGTGTATGTCGGCTGGGCCCTGTTCCAGCAATGGCTGATGTTGGCGGTCGTCGGGGCCTTGCTGGCACGGGCTCTGCCCCGTCCGCTGGCCGTGTTGCTCACCGCCCTGGCCTTCGCGCTGCTGCACACCCCCAACGGCCTGCTGATGCAACTGTGCTTCGTGGCCGAATTCGGTTGGGCCTGGTGGTACTTCCACCGCCGAGCCCTGCTGCCCGTGGCCTTGGCACACGCGCTCAGCGCGGTCCTCCTGCAGGCAGGCCTGGCTGGCGGCCTGCTCCGGTCACTGGAAGTCAGCGCGCGATTCCTGGGCTGACGCAGCGAAAGCCCCTGATGAAGCCGATTTGTGGGAATGAAGCCGATTGTGGGAGCCGATTTATCGGCGATAGGGGCTGGCCGAGAACTGGCCGCCGCCGCGGATCGCCGCTGAAGCGGCTCCCACCAGATCGAGGTCGTCTCCTACCGATCAGGCGTCAGCTGCGCCGATCAGCGGTCAGCCGCGCAGATTGTCCAGGAACGCCTTGAGATCGTCGGGCAACGGAGCGGAAAAATCGTAGTTCTTGCCGCCGAGGTCGAAGCTCATCCGCGCCGCGTGCAGGAACATTCGCTTGAGTCCCTTGGCGCGGAAGCGCTTGTTGGCTTCTTCGTCGCCATACTTCGGGTCGCCGGCCAGCGGGTGGCCCGCATACTGGGCGTGCACGCGGATCTGATGGGTGCGGCCGGTGCCGAGCGTGGCCTGCATCAGGCGGGCGCCCGGGTACTGCTCCAGTTCCTGGAAGAAGGTGAGCGAGGGCTTGCCGGCATCGTCCACGCGGACCATGCGCTCACCGCCATGCATCACCGACTTGAGCAGCGGGGCGTTGACATCGAATTTCGCCTTGCGCGGCGTGCCGGTCATGAGACAGAGGTACTGCTTGGTCACCTCGTTGTCCCGGATGAGCGCCTGCAGGCCGGTCAGGCCCGGGCGGGAGCGCGCCAGCACCAGTACGCCACTGGTGTCGCGGTCCAGCCGGTGGACGAGTTCCAGGTGTTCGTTGGGCCGGGCCGCCCGCAGCAATTCGATGGCGCCATGGCTCACCCCGCTCCCGCCATGGGCGGCGATGCCCACGGGCTTGTCGATCACCAGGAAATGCTTGTCCTCGAAAATGATCGAATCGGTGACTGCCCGGACCATGCCCGAAGGCGCGACGCTTTCATCGCGCTCGGCCACGCGAACCGGCGGAATTCGCAGCATATCGCCGAGAGCGAGGCGGGTCTCGGGCTTGGCGCGCTTGCCATTGATGCGCACCTGCCCGGTTCTCAGCAGACGGTAGACCAGGCTGCGCGGCACCCCCTTGAGCAAGGTGATCAGGGCGTTGTCCACGCGCTGACCGTCCCGCTCGGGGCCGATTTCGACCTGGCGCACACCTTGGCCGCCGTCGAGGGAAGTTACCGTCTGCATTGATAAAACTCGAAATTGATAGGATACTCGGCGGGCGCCAGGCTCCGCTGAAGACTCATCTCTCGCGGGGTGCCAGTACCGCCACGCAAGGCGAGTGTCGCGCCATTCCGTCCGAGGGGTCGGAGGGCGAGGACACCCTACATCGTAGCGGTTCGGGTTGCGGTTGTCCGGCTAATCCGTAAGGACGCGGACCGGTTGCAAGGCGCTTATTCACGAATCACGCCGGGTCCAGGTATCGGTCCCGGATCCCATGCCGCTTGAAGCCTCACCGCTGCGGCGCGATCCCCGGCAGGCCGCCCCAAAGGGCGCCACCGCGGCCCGCGGCCGCGCGGCAAGGCCGAGGAATTCACAATGAAGCGTATGTTGATCAACGCGACTCAGCGCGAAGAGTTGCGCGTGGCCATCGTCGATGGCCAGAACCTTTACGATCTCGATATTGAAATCCCGTCCCGGGAACAGAAAAAAGCCAATATCTACAAGGGTCGCATCACCCGCGTCGAACCGTCCCTCGAAGCCTGCTTCGTCGACTACGGCGCCGAGCGCCACGGCTTCCTTCCGCTCAAGGAAGTAGCCCGCGAGTACTTCAACCCGAACGCGGAAGGCAAGTCCAACATCCGCGAGCTGTTGAAGGAAGGCCAGGAAATCATCGTCCAGGTCGAGAAGGAAGAGCGCGGCAACAAGGGTGCCGCCCTCACCACCTTCATCAGCCTCGCCGGTCGTTACATGGTGCTGATGCCGAACAACCCCCGTGCCGGTGGCGTATCGCGCCGCATCGAGGGTGAAGACCGCCAGGCCCTGAAGGAAGCGATGGAGCACCTCTCGGTGCCCGACGACATGGGCCTGATCGTGCGTACTGCCGGCATGGGCCGCGACGCCGAAGAACTCCAGTGGGACCTCGACTACCTCCTGCAGCTGTGGAAGTCGGTCTCCGGCGCCGCCAACTCGCAGAAAGCCCCGTTCCTGATCTACCAGGAATCGAAGCTGTTCATCCGCGCCCTGCGCGATTACCTGCGTAACGACATCGGCGAGATCCTCATCGACGAGGAACAGCTGTTCAGCGACGCCCGCGACTTTGTCCAGCAGGTGATGCCGAACAACCTGCGCAAGCTCAAGCTCTACCAGGATCCCACCCCGCTGTTCTCGCGGTACCAGATCGAAACCCAGATCGAGAGCATCTTCGAGCGTAACGTCCGCCTTCCCTCCGGCGGCTCCATCGTTATCGACCAGACCGAAGCCCTGACCGCCATCGACATCAACTCGTCGAAGGCGACCAAGGGCAGCGACATCGAAGAGACGGCGTTCAACACCAATCTCGAAGCCGCCAGCGAGATCGCCCGCCAGCTGCGCATCCGTGATGCCGGCGGCCTGATCGTCATCGACTTCATCGACATGGACAGCCCGCGCCACCAGCGCGAGGTGGAAGAGCGTCTCAAGGACGCCCTCAAGGCGGATCGCGCGCGCGTGCAGATCGGCCGCATCTCGCGGTTCGGCCTGCTCGAGATGTCGCGCCAGCGCCTGCGCCCGAGCCTGGGCGAAGCCACCCAGATCGTCTGTCCGCGTTGCGAAGGCCACGGCCATATCCGCAGCGTGGAATCGCTTGCGCTGTCGACCCTGCGTCTCATCGAAGAGCACGCGATGAAGGAAAACACCGGGCAGGTCCTGGTGCAGGCGCCGCCCGCGGTCGCCAACTTCATGCTCAACGAGAAGCGCGCCAGCGTCGTCGAAATCGAGCTGCGCCACAACGTGCATGTGGTCGTCGTCGCCGACGACAAGCTCGAGACCCCGCATCTGGAAATCACCCGTATTCGCGAAGCGGACATGGGCGAGCACAGCAAGCCGAGCTACGAGCGCACCACCCCGGTGGTGGCCGTCGCCCTTCCGAAGATGGGCCAGGCCCTGGGCAGCGGCGAGCAGCCGCTGGTGACGGGCGTCGTTCCGTCCACCCCGGCTCCCATCCGTGACGAGGAAGACGAAACGCCGGCCGCGCCCGTCGCTGCCGCCAAGGCACGCCCGGTTGCTGCCGCACCGGCCTCCAAGGGCGGCTTCTTCTCGCGCCTGTTCGGTGGCCTCTTCGGCTCGTCCGAGCCGGCGGCTCCGGCCGCCGAGCCGACCCCGGCCCGTCGCGAGGAATCGCGCCAGGGCAGCGGTCGCAACGAGCGCAATCCGCGCCGTGACGACCGCCGTGGCAACGAGGGTCGCAACAAGAACAACGAACAACGCCAGGGTCAGCGCAGCGAACGCGGCGAGCGCAAGGACAACGCGCAGCAGCAGCCGAAGGGCCAGCAACAGGCCAAGGGCGGCAACAAGCAGCAGGGCCGCAACGAGCCGCGTCAAGGCGAAGAGAAGCAGGCTCGCCAGCCGAAGGATCCGCAGCAGCAGGGTGGCCGCCAGGGCGGTCGCCAGGAGCAGCAGGGTCAGACCGGCGAAGGCCGTCGTCAGCCGCGTGGCGAGCGTCAACCGCAAGGCGAGAAGGTCGAGAAGATCGAAAAGGCCACGACACTTGTCGCCGGGGCCGCCCAGGCTGCCGCACCGGGCGCCGTGCGCGTACCGGCCGAGAAGCCCAACGCACCGCTGAAGGACGAGGAAGGCATCTCGCCGGTCATCACCGACGAGCCGCTGACCCAGGTTGAAGGCTCGCTCGCCGCCGATGGCAGCGCGCCCTCGACCGAAACCAAGGACACAGAGGGTGGCCAGCGCCGTCGTCGCGGTCGTCGCGGCGGTCGCCGTCGTCGTCGCCAGGAAGACGGTACGCAGGCCGGTTCCATCGAGGGCGGCAATATCGACGACCTCGATGACGAGGAAGGCGAGAACGACGACGCCGTCGACACCGCACCGGCCCGCACCACGCGCGACAGCGCCAGCGTGCCGCCGATGCTGGATACGGCTGCCGCCGCCCAGAACGCGTTCACGGTGGAAGCGCCGCGCAACGAAGCCACCCGTCCGGGTCCCGGCACGGCAACGGCGACGGTTTCAGCGACGGATGACGAGTCGGTGCCGTCGGCACTCACGCTGACGTCGTTGCCCAAGTTGCCGCCGATCCCGGGCACGTCCGCGCCGGTCACCTCGCATGTGCATCCTGTCGATCCGGCCACACCCGCCGACTCGGCGCAGACGCGCACCACCGAACGTCGCCAGACCGAATCGGGCGCCCCGCTGAAGACCGCTCCGTTCTCGGCCGAGACCGAGAACGCGGCTCCGGCGACCACGATCGAGTCCAGGAACGTCGAGACCGCGCCCGCGCATATCGAGGCACCGGCCCCGGTCACCCCGGCAGCGGAAGCGTCCTCCATCGAGCTCGCCACACCGGCCAAGCAATCGTCCGTGCTGGATACTCCGGCTCGCGGCATGCTGCCGGAAACGGCGAACGAGGCTCCGGCCCCGGCAGTCGAAGCGCCGACCCCGGCGCCCGTGCCGGTCGTCAACGAAGCGGTGAAGGAATCCGCCGCCCCGCTGCCGACCACGGACGTTTCCGTGGATGCTCCGAAGGTCACGCCGCCCCCGGTCGCTGACGAGGTCAAGCCTTCGGAAGCAGTGCAGGCAGTGGTAGCCGCTCCGGCACCTGCTCCGGCTCCGGCACCTGCACCGGCTCCAGCCGTAGCGCCGACGCCTGCCGCAGCACCGGTATCTGCCGCGGCTCCAGCACCTGTCGTAGCACCGACGCCGGTCGCGGCACCGACGCCCGCTCCGACCGTCGTTTCGACTCCCGTCGACACTACGAGCGCAGCACCGGCAACGCCGAAGTCTCCGGACGCATCGAACGTGTCGCAGGTGTCCAATGCACCGTCGAACGATTCGCCCTGGACGCCGGCGCAAGGCGATCTCCTGACGCGTCCGCGCCAGGAACCGCCGCACGGTGACACGCCGCGCGACGAGCACTAAGCAGAACGCAGGGAGGCTTCGGCCTCCCTGCTTCCATGCACGCAACAAAAAAACGCCGGGCACTGCCCGGCGTTTTCGTGTCATCGACTGCGAACTATCTCAACTGCCAACCTGATGGTTATGCGTGTCGAGCAGACCGTGCACAGTCATCAGGTGAGCGAGACCCACCACATGATCGACGTGCAACTTTTCCATCAGTCGCTGCTTGTACGTGGACACCGTCTTGGGGCTCAGGTTGAGGCGCTCACCGATCGACGTGAGCGGCATGCCGCGAACCAACATCATCGAGACTTCCATCTCGCGGGTGGACAACGTATCAAATGGCGACTCTGAGCCGTCCAGTGTGGCGAGGGCGAGTTGTTGCGCTACCGACGGAGCGAGATAGCGCCGACCGGATGCGACCTGACGTACGGCGCTCAGCAGTTCGTCCGACGAACAGCCCTTGGTAAGGTATCCGAGCGCGCCAGCATCGAGCAGCCGCTTGGGGAAGCGCGCGTCGTCGACGATGGTGAGAATGACGATGTTCGTGCGCAATTTGGCGCGCACCACACGCTCGGTGAGCTCTACGCCACTCATGCCCGGCATGTGTACATCCACGAGTGCGATGTCCGGTGCGAGCGTACGGATGAGCCGCAGGCCCTCTTCCGCCGTACCCGCTTCACCCCTGACCCGAAAATCTGCTTGCTGCTGCAGGATCATCCGGAAACCGGTCCTGACCAGCTCGTGGTCGTCGACCAATACAACGTTAATCATTAAGTGCCCTCCCTGGGCCGACTGTACTTCGTTGCGCGCCGATCAATCGCGCGCGGCCTGCGGACGCATACAATGCCAGATGTGCAGGCGAGACAACCAGCGTGTGCATATCATCGACCTCGGCCACGGCGGTCTGTAGCGGTAGAGGCCGTGCTGCGTGAGGTGACATGACCTGATGTTCGTGTCATCGTCGCCCGCGCCTGTTTGTAGGCGTACACCTAAGGACATCCCTTTTCTCATGGAAGACCAACCCTACCTCCTCGGTAAGCTTGCCGCGCTGGAATCGGCGCTGGACGCCGCGATCGCCACGCATCCCGATCCGGCAGCACTGATCGCCGCACTGGCCGAAGCCATGTGTCGGTATACACCGGCGTGCCGCCCGCAAGATGAGAGCTCATTCGCAGAAGGATGGATGGCAATCGTGACACCCCTGTTGACCGACCAGGCGTGCCGCGCGACATCGCCCCTCTTCGCCAATCTCGCCGCACCCGGCGATACGTCGGACGGCAGCCGAAAACCCAAGCTGCACTAGGCGCCGACGACGCCGTCGTCACACGTTGGGCACGACATCGTCAACGTCGTCGAATCAAGGTGGACCCTCCCCTATTCGAAGGAGTGCACCCCGTGGCTAATGAGAAAAATCGCCCGCCGCAGCATCCAGGCCAGAACGATCCGCCGAAGGACCCGCGCAATCCGACCCGCCAGCCGGAGACGGACGCCTCAGGCGATCCGCTGGACGACACCGGCGAAGACAATCATCAGACGAAGAAGTAAGGAAGGATCGGGCACCGCCCCCTTCGCGTCACTCTGGCGCATTGAGGGCGCGGCGGGCGGCCCGTGCGGCCGCTCGCCGGCGCAGCAGGATGATGCCGGCGAGAATGAGAATGGTAGGCACCCAACGACCGCCGGTTGCCATCTCAAGCAGCTTCCCCGCCGCCATCGCGCCAATGGGATTGGTAGGTTCGGTAGACATGATGCTTCTCCCTGGGCTCCTGCGACGGATAAAGATTCGCCTCGCAGGCATGGGAAGTTCGTGAAGCCGGGGACTACTTATCCTCACGGACGGAGTGAATTCGACAAGGCCCACGACGCCAGCCAATATAGGCCTGTTGCCACCCTGACTCTTCTACTCGATGCGCCGAACCCTCGCTGACTTCGCGCCCTGGATCGCCATCGCGTTGGCTATCGCCGTCGCCGCCGCGTATTTCGCCCTGAACGCGCGCAGTGGCCGAGAAAGCTACGACGACTGCCTTGCCCGCCTCGCCACCGCGGATGATACCGACGCCACCCGCGCGCTGAATCGCGCTTCGTGCGCGAACAAGCCACGCGCCGGTAGCGGGACCGCAAGAAACTAGGCCGGCCTTCGCACCCGTTTCATTGCCCAGCGCCGAGCATCGGCGCATGGGTTACTTTGCCTGGATTGTTTTCATCGGCGTGCTGCTGGTGGCCACCTCGATGGCCGCGGGCGTGATACGGCGTGGTCCGATCACATCCTTTGCCGTCTATCTGGCGGCGGGGGTGGCCGTGGGTCCCTCGCTACTGGGGTTTGCCCGGGTGTCGTTCGATCACGACAACGCCAGCTGGCTGCGTGCGGTGACCGAGACGGGGCTGGTGGTTTCACTTTTCATCACCGGCCTCAAGCTACGCGTGCCCTTCCGGCACGGCGGCTGGATGACCGCCGTGCGTCTCGCCGTGCCTGGCATGCTGCTTACCATCGCGGGTATCGCCGTATTCGTCCATCTGGCTCTCGGCTGGTCGTGGCCCCTGGCACTGGCCCTCGCCGCCATCCTCTCGCCCACCGATCCCGTGCTGGCCAACCTGGTCTCCGTGGACGATGCCCGCGACGACGACGCGCTCCGCGTGGCGCTTTCGGGGGAGGCAGGACTCAACGACGGCACGGCCCTGCCCTTTCTCCTCCTGGCACTGGCCCTGCTGACGGCGCACGACGTGGGGGCAGATCTCTGGGTTCACTGGCTAGGCGTAGACCTTGCCTGGGAGTGGCTGGCCGGCATCGGCCTGGGATTCGCCATCGGCTGGCTGGTCGGCTATGCGGGGACACATATGCGCCACGTGACGCAGGATGTCGCGCCCAGCGACTTCCTCGCCCTGGGCATCATGGCGCTGGCTTACGGCGGCGCCGAGCTACTTCACGCATCCGGCTTTCTTGCGGCCTTCGCCGCCGGTGTGGGTTTACGCCGCGTCGAACTGCGCGTCGCCGCCGAACATTCGGCGCAAAGCGACGACGATTCGCCGGTCGATGGCACGACGGCGCCCGCGGAATTGCTCGTGCGACCGAACGAACGCAGTACCGCCGGCACCGATCATCCTGTGCAAACCGTAGGCTGGGTCGTCTCCGATGCACTCTCGTTCGGCGACACGATCGAGCGGCTTATCGGCGCCTTGCTGGTCTTCGTCGTGGGCGTGGCGGTGCTGCCGGCTTTCAGCTGGGCCGGCGCCATGGTGGCGCTCGTGCTTTTCATGGGTATCCGGCCGGTATCGGTTTGGGTGTCGACCATCCGGGACCGCTTGCCATGGCAACGCCGCTTGCTGCTCGGCTGGTTCGGCATTCGTGGGCTCGGAAGCCTCAACTACCTGACCTACGCCCTCACCCATGGGCTGGCAGGCCGGGACGGCGACGATCTGGCCACCATCGTCCTGACCGTCGTGGCCCTGAGCATTTTCGTCCATGGCATGACCACCACCCCGTTGATGACATGGCGAGGAAGGGTCATCGAACGACGACATCGAAAATCCGGCCTTAAGTAGAACTACGGTAGCGAGAGACTGCCGTTTCACGCGTACTCGGCGGCACGGACGTCACAGGCAGGCGTCCTTTCCGGAGAGTCCGCCCATGGGTCACGTCCACCCTGCGTCCACCCGGTTGGCGCAGCCTCGCCATCGGACCAACTACACGTCCAGGCGAGAGCAACACGTCACTTCGCCCGATGACGGGATACAGCTCAACCGCCGCGCGAATCTCCGCGCCGTGTTGATCGAGCTGGACTGGCTGGGTGTCTGCTCATACGAGAACCAGGCAGCGTTCCTGGGGTTGGGGAAGCGACAGATCCTGACCGACCTCCTGCGCGGGACCGACATCACGACATCCGCCGCACGCGATGTCGAATGGGCCATGCAGAAACGGTGCGGCTGGATGGACGAAGACCATCGCAACGAGCCGCTCGATAACTGAGGCCGAACGCAACCTGGCCCGCGTGCCGGCAACGCCATACTTCTCTACAATCGGCTGCGGGGTGAGCCAACCAAGGAAAGGAAATGCAGAAGATCTTCGTGATGGGATTGACCTTGCTCGTGGCAGCGTGCGGCGAGCAACCGATCAAGCCGGAGTATGCAGCGTCCCTGTCCAGTCAGGACTTGTGCGTCGATAGCGAGGCGGTAGCGCTGTATGGCACGGGCGTGAAGATCGGCGGACAACTCCTCGATGGCTCAGTCATCGCGGCCGAATTGCAAAAGCGTGGCGAAACCTGCCAGCCGGCGGACTCGTACATTGCTATCGCACGTGCCCGCAGACTGGAGCAGGAACAGGCGGACAGGGAGGCGGCGCAACACGCCAACAAACTTCTGCAGTCGGGCCAACCAAGGCCCACCATGAATTGCGATGGTAGCGGGGGCTCGCCGCGGTGCCCAGGTAAGACCTGACATCAGCTCGTCGGGACCATCTTCCCGACCACCTTGCCTTTCGCATCGAGCATCTGCAACGAGGGTGTCCCATCCGCGGCCACCTTCATCACGATTCGCGGGTGGCCCGCGGCGTCCGCCATGGTCAAGGTCACGCCGTCCTTGCCGTCGTTGCCGCCGCGATCGAGGATCATGCGAGGCGTGGGTCGGCCACGCTCGTTGAAGAACGCCTCCACGCGCGCGTTCCGCTGCTCATCGGACATACCCTTGGTGGATTCCATCACCTTGATGAGTTCCATGATCGAGTAGTCCGGATAGTCGACGAACTGCAGTGCCGCCGTGCGCTTGTCGCCCTCCTGCGCCGAACCGAGGGACATCGTCTGGTCCTGCTCGTAGGCATCGAAGGAGAGGTGTCCGCTCGAGTGCTTTACGCCGTCCGCACCCATTTCGCCGCCGAAACTCAGGCCGCCGTTTTCCGTGCCTTCCGCGTTCAAGAAAAGCAGGCCGGCATTCTTTCGTCCAGCAGGATGAGGAAAGTCTTTTCCTTTGTAGTAGATGCCCGGTGACCTTCCCGCGCTGCTCATTACCATGCGCAACGTCCCGTCCGGCTCGCGCAGGTTGATGCGCTGCACGTCCAGTTGCTCGAGCGTCATGATCTTTGGCGAAACCACAAATCCGCTGGCAACCGTGACGACGAAGACCGCCGTCAGAACGCCTGAGTAGATCATCAGAAAACGCTGGCCCGGTGCTTTCATCGTTCCAACTCCTCCCCGGTTCGACCGACGCCCGCATGTCGACGTCGGTCGTGGACGCGCCGCCGCTTAACTAGCGAGCACAGATCACTTCTTCGATTGAATGGCCGCGTTCTCGAAAACCGCAGAGATGCAAGCTGCCGTCTTACCGCCGGGACCTGATGAGCACATCGGCCTCGGGCCCTGCACGCCAACGGGCGGCCGGTCGTCAACGATATTCCGAGAAGTCGCAACGCACGCCGAAAGACCAACCATGATGCATAGACAAGCAAGAAGACGCATGGGACGACCCTCCTCGTAACGGCGCCATTGTCGATTGAGTCTCAATCACATGTCTGTAGGGTTTTTCCTACAAACATTGCCCTCGGCGCTAAGCATGACGGTTGCTTAGAACCGGAATTCGACCGCCGCGGCGTACATATCGAGATTGACGGTTTCCTTGATTCCGAACGCCGCGTAGCGAGGGGCGTAGTGGTCGTAGGTAAAGCTCAGACTGACCTGCGGACTGAAATCGTACCCGAATCCCACACCCGCGTAATAGTTGGTGTCGTAGTAGCTATAGCGGTCGTTGAAGCCTTCAGTGGGTACGCCATCGAGCGTGCCGGTCGCTTGCACGTGAATGTTGTTCCGGTAGCGTGCGACGCCAGTATGCGCGGTGACGAAATACTGCCCGGGGAGTTCCCACTTTCCATTCACGCCAAGCAGGACGGCTTCGTCCTTCGACTTGATCCGGGAATGGCTCGTCAATGTATGCGGACCCGTGATGTCGGTAATCGGAAAGGCGCTGTCCGACGTGAAGTGCGCCCTATTGAGATTGACATAGCCACCCTCGACACCCAGGTAAAACGGCGCATCTACCGCCCAGCGGTATCCACCCAGGGCACCGTATGCGGTACTGGAGCTGCCGCTCGTGTTCGCATTAGCGTGACCGACGTTGGCCTGGACGAAGGCGCCTTGGCTATCCGCGCGCGCGACGACTGAAGTGGAGAGTGCCGCGATGCTTGCCATCGCGAGTAACAGAACGTTCTTCATGAAATTCCCTGTTCCAAATCGACACCCGGCCAGCTAGCCGGTGAGGCCCTTGGGGCAGCGTATTCTAGCGTTACGGCGTACTCCGTCTAGTGAGTCATCGGCGACTTACCCTGTAAGACAAGAACGCATACCGATGTTGCGCTGGTCTGTGAAGAACAAGGGACGGAGACCGATCAAAGCCCTTTTGGGGGCGGCTAGAGAGACCTCGGACATATCACGGGCGCTCAGATAAAACCTGGCGCATCCAAAGCACGAGTGTGACAAGGAAGAGCGCTAGCGGTAGACCGATAACGTTCTTGATCGGGGGTGAAAAGTTCAAAAGCGCCTCACGCCACCGCACGGCTTTGTAGTCGACGTCCATCTTCTTGACGCAGCGCTGCAGCCATGGCGTCCACTTCCTGATTTGTTCCGATCGATCTTCGTTGGAGGACGTACGATCCCGATAGCTCAGCGCTACCTTCATCAGTTCGGGAGACGCCAACGAGCCATCGTTCTTGCCAGCTTCATTGATCAGACGAGCAAAGGCCTCGGGATCTCCCGCCAACTCGCGAATCTTTGGTTCGGAATAAATCTGGGTCAACACTATCTCTTTGCCGAACGGCTGGATGGTGCAGTACCCCGTAACGCGCTCGGCTCGAAGATCTTCGACCTTGGGCCACTGCATGTGTAATAGACCCAGGCACACCATCGGAAAGGCCCAGGCAATGGACACGATGGCCCAAAGGCGCCACCAGCGGACCGGTCTCTTCGCTTCCATGTGCATGATCCGTTCTTCCCCTGGGAGCTCGCGATTTTTTGCGATGGTATCCACGGATCAGGGAAGTGTCGACATGTGACGCCTGAGCGCCCTGCGGACTTAGCCTACGGGGGCCCTGTACCCCTTGCGCCGGCTCCGGGGAACCCGACCAGGTCCCATCGACAGTTCCCCGATCCGTGGATACCATCGCAAAAGCTTGCGGGATGGTGCACACCCGTTGTGGGAAAGCTGATCACCCTGAGCTCTTTCAAGGAACGATTATGCGTCAGACGCAGTTTCTAGCCGCCCTCCTCCTCTTGCTAGCGCTCGGAGGGTGTCGCCGGCACTATTCAGCGTCCGAATGCGAAAGCATCGTAGGTGCTGAAGAGTCGGTGTTGAAAATCATGACGGAGTCTTCGTCGCCCCTGTCTTCGTCCGAGCGCGAAGACGCGATGAAGCGCTGCCTGAAGGACGAGCATCGAGATGCATCTTTTATAAAATGCCTCAACAAAGGCAGTGGCTCAGCACGGGATGCTGCTCAATGCATAGGCGAACATAACAAGCGCCATTGATAGCCGGCGCCGCGGTAACCGATCTATATCCACGAAAGTTTTCGGCATCACTTGCAACGAATGCGGTCGCAACTTAGAAGTCGCACTCCGTCAGTACCGCCAGAACAAAACGCTCGGGATGAATTCATGAAGGTCTTGTTCATCGGGTTCGCAATGACCCTGTGCCCCGCACTAGTCGCGGTGGGAGACGTCGATGCCCACGAGATCATCGTTCCGACGCGGGTTTATTACCTTACAGCTGGCCAGCTTGAGCCGAAGCTGGAGCAGGCAATCGGATACGGCCCAGGTTTGCGCCAAACGATCGAAAGCACTATCGAGGGCCACGAGGCCATGTCGTTTGTTGACGGTGTAACGGACGCTGTCCAAGGAACGATCGCTTGCACGACTCCGCAGCAAAGGACCGAGGTCCTTTCGCTAACGGGGGCTTACTTGCGAGGCCATCCCGATCGACAGGGTGAGCCGGCGGCTAAAGTGGTAATCGATGCGCTCAAGATGCACTTCCCTTGCCCCGGAAGAGAATCGAAAAAGCACTGACCGCAAGCTCGATGCGGCGGTTGCGTCACGCCAAAACCCGTTGTTACAACTGGTGCCCGGAGTGGGACTCGAACCCACATACCCTTACGGATGAGGGATTTTAAGTCCCTTGCGTCTACCGGTTTCGCCATCCGGGCGGAAAGAAAAAAGGCGCAGCCGCGGAAACGGTTGCGCCTTCAAAAATGCGATGGAGGCCGAGGTCGGAATCGAACCGGCGTACGCGGATTTGCAGTCCGCTGCATGACCACTCTGCCACCCGGCCATCGCTTGCGCAGCGCGAGAGTAACCGCGAAGCGCTTAAAAAACAAAACCTCGGAGGTCCGAGGTTTTGTAGAATTACTTGGAGCGGGAAACGAGACTCGAACTCGCGACCCCGACCTTGGCAAGGTCGTGCTCTACCAACTGAGCTATTCCCGCGTCGTTGTCCAGCTATTTTAGATCAGATCGGAATTGTGTCAACCACTTTGCACCGACTTTTTTTCACTTTTTTTCACGTCCTCTGAATCCCCGCGCAAACTGGGCCATGCAGCCCTCAAATAGTCCAGTCCGGACCATATGGTGAGGATTCCTGCGAGGACCAGCAGCGCCTCGCCGATGTTGTACGAGGCCAGGGACTCGGTGTCGTGCTGAACCAGCAGTACCACCAGGGCCACCATCTGCGCCAACGTCTTCAGCTTGCCGAGGAAGGCCACCTTCACCTTGGAGCGGGCGCCGATCTGCGCCATCCACTCACGCAATGCGCTGACGCTGATCTCGCGGCCGACGATCACCGAGGCCGTGACGGCGAGAAGAACGCCCTGCCAGCCGCCCGGATGGGATTGCACCAGCAGAAACAGCGTCACCGCGACCATGAGCTTGTCCGCTACCGGGTCGAGGAACGCGCCGAAGGCTGAAGTCAGGTTCATGCGGCGGGCGAGGTAGCCATCGAGCCAGTCTGTGAACCCCGCGACCACGAACACCGCCGCGGCCCCGAGGTTCGACCAGCGGAACGGCAAATAGAAGACGACGACCATGACCGGGAGCAGGAGCACGCGGAAGAGGGTCAGCCAGGTAGGCAGGTTGATTCGCATAGTCGGTCGCATGCAACTTAGGGGTGAAGCATGGCATAGATGCGTTCGGCGAGGCCGCGATCAATCCCCTTCACACTCATCAATTCTTCCACGCCGGCCGCTTCGACCCCTGCCAGGCCACCGAAAGCCTTGAGCAGCGCAGCGCGGCGGCGCGCGCCAACGCCCGCCACGTCTTCGAGTGTGCTGCGTTCGCGTGCGGCTTCGCGACGTCGGCGGTGCCCGCTGATCGCAAAACGGTGCGCTTCGTCACGAACCGCGGCGACCAGGTGCAACGCGGGCGACGAGGTGCCGGGATGCAGCGTCTTCCCGCTCTCGGCAAGAACCAGCGTCTCTTCGCCGGCGCGACGGCCCGGACCCTTCGCCACACCCACCACGCGGATGCCTTCAACGCCGAGCTCGCGCAGCACGTCCACGGCCTGCCCCACCTGCCCCGTGCCACCGTCGATGAGAAGGATGTCCGGCTTCGCTCCGCCCTCGACGACCTTCTTGAAGCGACGCGTCAAGGCCTGGTGCATGGCCGCGTAGTCGTCACCCGGCGTGATCCCCGCGATATTGAAGCGGCGGTAGTGCGACTTCTCCGGCCCCTCAGGACCGAATACGACGCATGACGCGACCGTGGCTTCGCCTCGCGTGTGACTGATATCGAAGCACTCGATCCGTCGCGGCGGTGCCTCGAGCTCGAGCACCTTCTGCAGGTCGTCGAAGCGCGCCAGCAGCGTATGCCGGCTGGCGAGGCGCGAGGTGAGCGCCGCACTGGCGTTTCGCTGTGCCATCTCGAGGAATCGCGCGCGCTCGCCGCGTACGCTCGGCTTGAGCGATACGACGTAGCCCGCGTGATCGGAAAGCACCTGGGCGAGCACGTCGATGTCTTCCACCGAATCGCTCAACACCAGCTCACGCGGCACCTGGCGCTCCAGGTAGTACTGCGCGATAAACTGCGCCAGCACGTCTCCCACCGATGCATCGATCGGCAGGCGCGGAAAGAAATCGCGCGAGCCCAGGCTCACGCCGTTGCGGAAGAACAGCACGCTCACACAGGCCATGCCGCCTTCCAGGCAGCATGCAATCACGTCCATATCCGCGCTGGCGCCCTGCACGAAGTGCTGCGCCTGCAGTTTGCGCAGTGCCGACACCTGGTCGCGCAGCGTCGCGGCGCGCTCGAAGTTCAGCGACATGCTCGCCTGGTCCATCGCCACGGCCAGCTCGTCAATCACCGCACTGCTGCGGCCTTCGAGGAACATCTCGGCGTGACGCACGTCGTTCTGGTAATCGGACACGTCGATCAGGCGCACGCAGGGTGCACTGCACCGTCCGATCTGGTGTTGCAGGCAGGGACGCGACCGGTTGCGAAAATAGCTGTCCTCGCACTGGCGTACCTTGAACAGCTTCTGCATCAGGCCAAGGCTCTCACGCACGGCAAACGTGCTTGGATACGGGCCGAAATAACGCCCCGGCCCGGTCTTCGCGCCACGGTGGAAGCCAAGGCGCGGATACTCCTCGCCCGCGGAGAGGTAGATGTAGGGATAACTCTTATCGTCGCGCAGCACGATGTTGTAGCGCGGCTTGAGCGACTTGATCAGTTGCGACTCGAGCAACAGCGCTTCGCCGGCGGTACGCGTCAGCGTGACTTCCGCCCGCGCGATCTGCGACACCATGGAGGCGATGCGCGGATCCATCGGCGGCTTGAGGAAGTAGTTGCTGACACGCTTCTTGAGGTTCGCGGCCTTACCCACGTACAGCAACTCGTCCTCCGCATCGAAATAGCGGTAGACGCCTGGCGAGGTGGTGAGGTGGCGGACGAAGGCCTTGCCGTCGAACGGATGCGACTCGGTGTGCTCCATAGCCGGCATTTTAGCGTGTCGGCGCTGACCAGACGCAAAAAACGCCGGCATGGGGTGGACCATGCCGGCGCTCTACCTTCCGTGGGCTGTCGCCGTCCTTGGGGGATGACAGTGGCGACAGGGATAGATTAAGGGCTAGCCCTAGCTGGCGCCCTAGGCGCAAGCCGGGTCAGTGAGTCGGGCTCGCCCCCGCCGCGGCGTAGGAAAACCCTGACCCCGTTCAGTGGCCGCCTGAGGCGAGCCAACGCTCTGCCCGCACCAGGTCCTCGGCGGTGTCGATACCCGGCGGGAAGGGTTCTGGCGTCAGCCGGACCGAGATGGCGTAGCCGTGCTCCAGGGCGCGAAGCTGCTCTAGCGATTCCGCCCGCTCCAGGGGCGTTCTCGGCAAGGCCGCCAGCCGCCGCAGGAAGCCCGCCCGGTAGGCGTAAATGCCGATATGTCGCAGGAAGGGCACGTCCTCAGGGAGGCTCTGCCGGCCGAGGGCGAAGGCATCGCGTGCCCAGGGGGCCGGCGCCCGGGTGAAGTAAAGTGCGCGGCCGTTGCTGGCGCGGACCACCTTGACGATGTTTGGATCGAAGAACTCGTCGGCGTGAGTGATCGGCGTGGCCAGGGTCGCCATGGGCGCGTCATCGCCCGCCAGCGTGGCGACCACGGCACGGATGCCCGCTGCCGGGGCGAAGGGCTCGTCTCCCTGCAGGTTGACCACGATGGTGTCTTCAGGCCAGCCGAAGTTGCTGACAGTCTCGGCGATGCGGTCGCTGCCCGAAGCGTGATCGGCGCGGGTCATGCAGACCAGGATGTCCTCTCCGCAGCCACGCAACTCGCGGGCGACCCGGTCATCGTCGGTGGCCACCACGACCTGCACGGCGCCGGCCTGCCCTGCCCGGGTCGCCACGCGGCGAATCATCGATTCGCCGTCGATCTTCAGCAGCGGCTTGCCAGGCAGGCGGGTCGAGCCGAAGCGCGCAGGCACGACGACGACGAACGGTGGAAGCTTCTCGGCCATGATGACATCCGTAGCAGGAAGGCAAAGCGTAGCGCCTTCCTGTTGCCGGAGCCATGTATCAGCGTGCGCTTTCCAGCTGGAAACCGACGCCGTTGGCCAGTTCCATGAAACCGGGGAACGACGTGGCGACGTTCGCGCAGTCACCGATGGTGATCGGTGCCGATGCGACGAGACCGGCGATGGCGAAGCTCATGGCGATGCGATGGTCGCCGTGGCTGTCGATCGCGCCGCCGCCGATCGCACCGCCCTGGATCATCGCGCCGTCCGGTAATTCGTCGATCTTCACGCCGCAGGCTTGCAGGCCCGCCGCCATGCTGGCGATACGATCCGATTCCTTCACCCGAAGCTCGGCCGCGCCACGGATCGTGGTCAGTCCGTCCGCCACCGCGGCAGCGACGAACAGCGCGGGAAATTCGTCGATCATGTCCGGCACGATATCCAGGGGCAGCGCCACGCCGTGCAGACGCCGGTAGCGAACGACGAGATCACCGATCTCTTCGCCGCCACTGCTCCGCTCGTTCTCGACGGAGATGTCGGCACCCATCAACTCCAGCGCAGCCAGCAGGCCCGTGCGCCGCGGATTCAGGCCCACCCCTTTCAGGCGCAGCTCTGAACCGGGCACGATGCAGGCAGCCACGATGAAGAATGCCGCCGACGAAATATCCGCCGGCACGTCCACGTCGACAGCGCGCAACGCGTGACCGCCCTCGACGCTGGCCTTGCCCGGTGAATACTCGATCGGCCAGCCAAAGGCCTTGAGCATGCTTTCGGTGTAATCGCGGGTCGGGTGGGGCTCGATGACTTCGGTCTTGCCCTCGGCATACAACCCGGCCAGCAGCAGTGCCGACTTGATCTGCGCACTGGCGACCGGCGGGTGATACGTGATGCCTTTGAGCCTGGCGCCACCATGGATACGCAGCGGCGGCTTGCCGTCGTCCGTATCGATCGAGGCGCCCATGGTCGTGAGCGGATCGGTCACGCGACGCATCGGGCGGCGCGACAGCGACTCGTCGCCTACCAGGGTCGAGTCGAATGCCTGTCCGGCGAGCAGGCCAGCAAGCAGGCGCATGCCCGTTCCCGCGTTACCGCAATCCAGGGGTTCGGTGGTTCCGCGCAAACCGTGCAGGCCCACGCCGTGGACCAGGCGCTCGCCGACAGCCGGTGTTTCGAAACGCACGCCGAGCTTGCCGAGGATCGCCGCCGTGGCGCGCGTGTCCTCACCCTCGAGAAAGCCGCGGATGTGCGACGTGCCTTCGGCTAGCGCGCCGAACATCAGCGCCCGATGGGACACGGACTTGTCGCCGGGCACGACCACCTCGCCACGCAAGGGTGCGGCGGCCGCGCGACTCAGCCAATCCAGGCGGGTCATGGCAGGTTCTCCAGAAGACGTTGCAGCTCGGCACGGCTACCGACACTGATCCGCACCGTATGCGGCAGGCGATAACCACCCATTGGACGCACGATCACGCCGCGTTCGAACAGGTGCGCTTCGAAGGCGGCGGCGTCCCGACCCAGGTCGACGAGCAGGAAATTGGTTTGCGACGGCAGCACGCGCAGGCCACGGGCAGCGAGCTCGCCTGCCAGCCATTCGCGATCGCGTCGGTTCGCCTCGCGCACACGCGCCCGATGCTCGTGATCGCCAAGCGCCGCCTCGGCGGCGGCCAGCGCCACGCCGTTGACGTTGAACGATTCACGCAAGCGTTCGCATACGGCCGCCACCGACGCGTGGCTGAGCATGTAGCCAATGCGCAGGCCCGCCAGGGCGTACGCCTTGGAAAACGTGCGCGTGACAATGAGGTTGGGAAAGCGGGCGAGCAGGTGCATCGCCGTGCTGAGACCGGGTGCATCCACGTATTCGTGATACGCCTCGTCCACCACGACAAGCGTCTGCGTCGGCACCTTGCCGAGGAACGTCTCGAGCGCGGCATCGGTGAACCAGGTGCCGGTCGGATTGTTCGGGTTGGCGAGGTAGACCAGTCGCGTCGACGGCGTCACCGCGGCAGCGATCGCTTCCAAGTCGTGACCATAGGGTGCTTCCGGATGATCGGCAGGCAACGCTGGCACAGCGATCGACGGCGCGCCAGCGGCCGCGGCGGCGATCGGAAACACGGCAAACCCGTACTGCGAATGCACCACCGGATGCTCAGCGTCCGCGAAACACTGCGCCAGCAGCATCAGCAGCTCATGCGAACCGTTGCCCAGCGTGATGCCGGAGACAGGCACGCCGAGTTCGCTCGATAGCCGCTGTTTCAGCGCCGCGCCGAGGGGATCGGGATAACGCCAGATGTCCTCGAGCACACGCGTGGCAGCGCGCATGGCGAGTGGGCTCGGACCAAGCGGGTTCTCGTTGGAACCGAGCTCGGACAACACGCCGCCGAACTGCCGGCGCAGTGCCGGAAGATCATGACCGGGATCGTATGCACGCAAGGCCGACGTCGCCCGGTTGGCGAGCGCGGCCGCATCGAACGCGGCGGTCATGGCAAGGCAACAGGGTAGGAGCCGAGCACGCGCACATCCGCGGCGGCAGGTTTCATCTCTTCGAGAGCAGCTTGCAGCGCAGCGTCCTCGACATGGCCGGAGACGTCGATGAAGAACGCGTACTGCCACTTGCCTGTATGCGCCGGCCGCGATTCGATGCGGTTCATGCTGATGTCGTGACGTGCGAGCGGGCTCAGCACGTCGTACAACGCACCCGGCTTGTCCCTCACCGAGACCAGCAGCGACGTGCGGTCGTTGCCCGAAGGCGGAAAGATGGAACGGCCGATGACAAGGAAGCGGGTGGTGTTGTCCGAACGATCCTCGATCGGCCCGGCGATGGTCTTGAGGCCGTACACGCGACCGGCGGTTTCGCCGGCGATGGCTGCGGCTTCCGGAGCAAGGCGGGCCATGCGTGCGGCTTCGGCATTGCTCGACACCGGCACGCGCTCGGCGTCCGGCAGGTTCACGCGCAGCCACGCCTGGCATTGCTGCAACGACTGCGGATGCGAGTAGATACGCTTGACGTCCTTCAGATCGCCGCTCAGCGAGAGCAGGTTCTGATGGACGCGCAGCTCCACTTCGCCGCAGATGGTGGCCTTGGAAACCAGGAACATATCCAGGGTCATCTGGATCATGCCCTGCCCCGAATTTTCCACGGGTACCACGCCGAAGTCGGCGTTACCGGCAGCCACTTCCTGGAACACTTCCTCGATGCTGCCCAACGGCAGGCCGTACGCGGCGTGACCGAAATGCTTGCGCACCGCCTGTTCGCTGAAGGTGCCTTCGGGACCGAGGAAGCCGATCTTCAGCGGCTGCTGTTGCGAAAGGCATGACGACATGATTTCGCGGAACAGACGCACCAGCTCGGCATTCGGCAACGGGCCGTCGTTGCGGTCGATTACGCCGCGAAGTACCTGGGCTTCCCGTTCGGGTCGGTAATACTCCACCGCCGCCTTCAACGGGCCTTTGGCCCGGCCGACCTGCTGGGCCCATCGGGCACGCTCACTGATGAGCGACTGCAGTTGCTGGTCGATGCTGTCGATGCGTGTACGTGCTTCGACGAGCGTGGCTTGTTTGTCGGCAGGGGTCTTACTCATGGACGTCCAGGCGGCTAAGTGGTTGCAAATGAAACGGTTACCACCGCAACAGCTATGCTGCACTGCGGTGACCCCCGACTTTAACCGTGCTTTGCTGCAAAGTCCCGCATGAAGTTCACCAGCACATCCACGGCCTCCTGCGGAACCGCGTTGTACAGCGATGCACGCATGCCACCGACGGCCTTGTGTCCCTTCAGTGCGAGCAGACTGGCGGCTTCGGCTTCGGCGAGGAAAACCGCATCCAGGGCGCTGTCGTGCAAGGTGAATGGCACATTCATCCGCGACCGCGCATCGACCGCGACGGGGCTGCGATAGAAACCGCCGGAGCCGTCGATCGCGTCGTAGAGTGTTTTCGCCTTGCGTGCGTTGCACTCGCCCATGGCAACCAGACCGCCCTGCGCTTCCAGCCATTCGAACGTGAGGCCAGCGAGATACCAGCCCCACGTATTCGGCGTATTGAGCATGGAATCGTTCGCCGCATGCTCGGCGTAGCGGAAGATCTTCGCCATCGGCCGGCCTTTGCGCGCCAGCAGGTCGTCGCGAATGATCATCACGACCAGGCCGGACGGGCCGATGTTCTTCTGCGCGCCGGCGTAGATCAGCCCGAACTTCGCGACGTCCACCGGCTCGCTGAGGATGTTCGATGACATATCGGCGATCAGGGGAACGCCCCCTACGTCCGGCACGTCGTGGAATTCCACGCCGTGAATGGTTTCGTTCGGGGTGTAGTGAACGTACGAGGCGCTTGGATTGAGCGCCCAGCTCTCGCGCGACGGCAGCGCAAGATAGTGCGCCGCCTCCGAAGTGGCGGCCACGCGGGCATCGATGTAGGGCGCCGCTTCGCGAACGGCCTTTTCGCCCCAGTGGCCGGTGACGATGTAGTCGGCGCTTTCGCCTTCGGCGGCGAGGTTCATCGGGATCTGCGCGAAATGCTGCGTGGCCCCGCCCTGCAGGAACAACACTTTGTAGCCGGCCGGCACGCCAAGCAGCCTGCGCAGGCGTTCTTCCGCGGAGGCGGCCAGCTGCATGAAGTGCTTGCCGCGATGGGACAGCTCCATGACCGAGGCACCCGTGCCGTTCCAGTCGAGCATCTCGGCCTGTGCGCGCTTCAACACCGCTTCGGGTAGCGCCGCCGGTCCGGCGCTGAAATTCCAGGCTCTGCTCACGTCGTCTCGTCCACGGGGAAGGTCCCCGCATTATGCAGGTCAGAAGTGGACGAACAGCACCATGGCGATGCCCAAAGCGAGGACAGCGGCGGTAAGGATCAGCCACCACACTTCGCCACGCGGCCCGGCCACGTCCTCGGGAAGCGGCTCTTCCGATGGCGGCTCGGCCATGACCACCACCGGCTCGGCGGACCAGCCGGGCCCGTCGAGGACGAAACGATGCGCGGCCAGGCCGATCTGATCGCCGGGCTGCAGCGAGGCGCGAACGACTTTCACGCCGTTGACGCGAACGGCATGACGGGCGGGAACGCGCGCGCCATCGAGGATCAGCTCACCGTCCTCCCATGCCAGTACAAGCAGGGCGGCATCGTTGCCGGGTAATTCCAGCGGCAGCGCACCGTGGGTGGCACCCAGTTCAAGGCGATCGCCTATCGGGATGGTACGGCCGGACAACGGGCCTGCCACCGGACGCAGGGCCACAGTGCAACGGGCATCGGTCGGCTCGGCCACCTCGCGTGCTTCGAGGTCGGCATCGTCGCGGATGAGCATGCGGCAGTCGCCCAGCGAAAGGCTGTCGCCAGCACGCAAGAGCGCGCGCTCACGTACGGGGCGCGCATTGACATAGACACGGCCGGCGTCGGGCACGACGTCCAGCACCATGCCGCGGCGGTCGCGGTGGATACGGACGTGGTTGGCGGCTACCTGGCTCTCGGACACGACAAGGTCGTTGTCGTCGGCACGACCGATCGTGAGGACGGGCCGTGACCAGTGGAAATCACCGCGAGCCGAGCTGACGAATTCGATGCGCATGGAGGAACCGGGACGTTGACGAAGCGACTTTAGCAGAGTGCGGTATCTGTTTGAACGCAAAGGTGTCGACGTCACGTGACGCTAGGGCCTGATAGACTCCGGCGCTTTCCATTCGACGAGGATGCAGCATGGCGAAGATCGATATCCGCCGCCCGCACGGCAAGACCGTCGCCGAGGCGCGCGCCGTGGTCGAACGCGTGGCCGACCGCATGCGCGAGAAGTTCGGCACCGAAGGTGGCTGGGAAGGCGACACCCTCACCTTCCAGCGCTCCGGCGTGAAAGGTGCGATCGCCGTATCCGCTACCGACGTCCACGTCACGGCCGAGCTGGGCATGCTGCTCTCGCCGCTGAAGGGCACGATCGAAGAAGAGATCCGGAAGAAGCTCGACGAGCAGTTCGCCTGACACCCCCCGGCTGGCTCGCAAGAGCCGGCTGTGGCATACTAATGGACTTATGCGGCCATTCCGGCCGTTCATCCGACCCGGAACACATGGCAAAAGACGACGTCATCGAAATGGAAGGCACGGTCCAGGAGACCTTGCCCAACACCATGTTCCGCGTACAGCTCGAGAACGGGCATGTCATTACTGCCCACATCTCCGGCCGTATGCGCAAGCATTACATCCGCATCCTGACGGGCGACAAGGTGAAGGTCGAAATGACCCCCTACGACCTGACCAAGGGTCGCATCACCTACCGCATGAAATAAGCGACGTTGATGCGATAACGAGAAAGGCCGCGCAGTGCGCGGCCTTTTTTCGTGCCTTCTGTAGGAGCCGATTCATCGGCGATCCTAACCGTGTCGCGAGGACCCATCGCCGATCAATCGGCTCCTACCGAGCTATTCCCTGTAGGAGCCGATTCATCGGCGATAACCAGATCGCAGCACCCTCTCACTGCGATCCGGCAATCACCAGGCCCTTAGGCGGTCACATGCGCCGGCTCCGCCGACTCCGTTTCCACGTGCAGTTCGTCGCCTTCGACCGACAAGGTGACCTTGCCGCCTTCGGAGAGCTTGCCGAAGAGCAGCTCGTCCGCCAGCGCACGCTTGACCTTGTCCTGGATCACGCGGGCCATCGGGCGGGCACCCATCTGCGGGTCGAAGCCATGCTCGGCCAACCAGCGGCGGGCTTCCGGCGTCACGTCCACGCTGACCTTCTTCTCGGTCAACTGGGCTTCCAGCTCGATCAGGAACTTGTCCACCACGCGCAGGATGTGGTCGAAGTCCAGGGCGTTGAACTGGATGATCGCGTCGAGACGGTTACGGAACTCCGGCGTAAACATACGGCGCAGGGTCTCCATGGCATCCGGTGCGTGGTTCTGCTTCATGAAGCCGATGCCGCGACGCGAAGCCAGCTGGGCGCCGGCGTTCGTGGTCATCACGATCACGACGTTCTTGAAGTTCGCCTCGCGACCATTGGTGTCCGTCAGCACACCGCGATCCATGACCTGGAGCAGGATGTTGTAGACGTCCGGATGGGCCTTTTCGATTTCGTCCAGCAACAGCACGCAGTGCGGATGCTTGGTGATCTGCTCGGTGAGCAGGCCGCCCTGGTCGAAACCGACATAGCCCGGGGGCGCACCGACCAGGCGCGAGACCGAATGCGCTTCCATGTACTCGGACATGTCGAAGCGGACCATCTCGATACCCAGCTGCATGGCGAGCTGCTTGGTCACTTCCGTCTTGCCGACGCCCGTGGGGCCGGCGAGCAGGAAGCTACCGATCGGCTTGGACGGATCGCCCAGGCCCGAACGCGCCATCTTGATCGACGAAGCCAGGGCCTCGATCGCCGCATCCTGACCGAACACCACCATCTTCAGGTTGCGCTCGAGGTTACGCAGCACGTCGCGATCCGACGCCGAGACCTGCTTGGTCGGAATGCGCGCCATCTTGGCCACGATGTACTCGATCTCGGCAACGTCCACCTTGCCGGTACGCTGATCCTCCGGCAGGAGGCGCTGGCGGGCACCGGCTTCATCGATCACGTCGATGGCCTTGTCCGGCAGCAGGCGGTCGGGGATGTGCTTGACCGAGAGGTCCACCGCGGCGCGCAGCGCCTCACCCGTGTATTCCACGGAGTGGTGTTCCTCGAAGCGGCTCTTCAGACCCTTCAGGATCTCGATGGAGTCAGCCACGGTGGGCTCGACCACGTCGATCTTCTGGAAGCGGCGAGCCAGGGCGCGGTCCTTCTCGAACACGCCGCGGAATTCCTGGAACGTGGTCGAACCGATGCAACGCAGCTCACCCGAAGCCAGCATCGGCTTGATCAGGTTGGAAGCGTCCATGGTGCCGCCCGACGCGGAACCCGCACCGATGATGGTGTGGATCTCATCGATGAAGAGGATCGTGTTCGGCTGCTTCTTGAGCTGGGCAATGACCGCCTTGAGGCGCTTTTCGAAGTCGCCGCGGTACTTGGTGCCGGCAACCAGGGCGCCGAGGTCCAGCGACCAGATCGTGCAGTCTTCCAGCACTTCCGGCACCTGGCCTTCGACGATGCGCTTGGCCAGACCTTCGGCCAGGGCCGTCTTGCCCACGCCGGCTTCGCCGACGTAGAGAGGGTTGTTCTTGCGCCGGCGGCAGAGCACCTGGATGGTCCGCTCGACTTCGTCCTCACGGCCGATGAGCGGGTCGATCTTGCCCTGGATGGCAAGTTCGTTCAGGTTGCTGGCGTATTCGCTCAGCGGATTGCCCTTGCCCTCGCCACCGTCCTCGCCATCCCGCTCGGGGCTGGACGACTGGGATGCCGACTCGTCGCCGATCTTGGCGATGCCGTGCGAGATGTAATTGACCACGTCCAGGCGGGTAATTTCCTGCTGATGCAGGAAATACACGGCATGGGAGTCCTTTTCGCCGAAGATCGCGACCAGCACGTTGGCGCCGGTGACTTCCTTACGGCCCGAGGACTGCACGTGATAGACGGCGCGCTGCAGCACCCGCTGGAAGCCCAGCGTGGGCTGCGTATCGCGCTCGTCCCCGGCCGGAAGCACCGGCACGGTTTCGGCGATGATCCGCTGGAGATCCGCCGCGAGGCGCGGCAGATCGACGCCACAGGCGCGCAGGGCGGCCAGGGCAGAGGTGTTTTCAGTCAAGGCAAGCAGAAGGTGCTCGACCGTCATGAATTCGTGGCGCTGTTCCCGGGCCTGCTTGTAGCAGTGCCCAATGGTGACTTCGAGATCCTTGCTGAACATACGGACCGTCTCCGATAGCTGTGGGCGGCGGGGACCAGCCCCTGTCATTGCCGCATGAACACCAGATGGGGGATCAGCTACATCTTTTCCATAGTGCACAACAGCGGGTGCTGATGAGACCGTGAGTATTCGTTGACCTGCGTCACCTTGGTTTCTGCCACTTCGCGGGTGAAAACGCCGCACACGCCCTTGCCTCGGGTGTGCACGTGGAGCATCACCTGGACCGCACGTTCCTGGTCCATGCCAAAAAAGCTGCGCAATACCTCGATCACGAAATCCATCGGGGTGAAATCGTCGTTGAGCAAAACGACCTGGAAAAGCGGCGGCCGCGCCGTCTCCGGGCGCGTTGTTTCAATGGCGAGGCCGTGGCCGCGGTCGCTTTCCTGATCGTGTTCGTGTTCCTGGGACATTAATTAAGAACCTTCGGTACGCGATTCGATTATATACACCGGTTTCCCGACCGCTTTGGGGTCGACATCCACAGGTAATGGCACAATATGCCTTTTACCAGAGCCCCTCCCCCCATAAAGCCGATGCCCTCCTCACTCTCTCAGGCCGAAAACGTCTGGTGCCCCCGTGCCACGGTGGCTTGCGTCGTCGCGCGCGGAGATCGCTTCCTGATCGTCGAGGAAGAGATTTTTGGCGAACTCGCCTACAACCAGCCCGCCGGCCACCTCGATCCGAATGAGACGATCCAGGCCGCGGCAGTGCGTGAAACGCTGGAAGAGACCGGCCATACCATCGCCCTGGACGCCTTTCTCGGCGTCTGGCAGTGGGTCAGTCGTGAGCACGGCGAGCAGGTGCTGCGCTTCGGCTTTGCCGGCCATGTCGTGGCATATGACCCCGACCGGGCACTGGATGAAGGTATCCGGCGCGCCCTGTGGCTGCGCCGGGACGAGATCGAGGCCCTGGGTGCGCGCCTGCGTAGCCCGCTGATCCTCCCGACCATCGATGTATGGCTCGAAGGGCGGCGCCTGCCGCTGGATACGGTGGCCAGCATGCTCCCCGGCGCAGCGCCGTGAAGGTGATCCTCGGCGTCTCCGGCGGCGTGGACTCCTCGGTCGCGGCCCTCCTGCTCCAGCAGGCCGGGCACGAGGTCGAAGGCATGTTCATGCAGAACTGGGAGGAAGACGACCGCTCCGGCCCCTGCACCACGGACGACGACCGCAAGGACGCCGTCGCGGTCTGCGGCCGCCTGGGCATTCCGTTTCACGCCCGCAACTTCGCCGGCGAGTACTGGGATGGGGTGTTTGCCTACTTCCTGGCCGAATACGCGGCCGGCCGTACGCCCAACCCGGACGTGCTCTGCAATCGCGAGATCAAATTCAAGACCTTCCTCGAGCACGCACAGGCCCTGGGCGCAGAGAAGATCGCGACGGGCCATTACGCGCGCGTGGATTTGCACGAGGGACGCTACCGACTGCTACGCGCGGTGGATGCGGCCAAGGACCAGAGCTACTTCCTCCACGCGCTGGGCCAGAAGCAGCTAGCCGCCACGCTGTTCCCGGTGGGCGAGATCGAGAAGCCGCTGGTCCGCGAACTGGCCCGCGAGGCCCAGCTCCCGACGCATGCGAAGAAGGATTCCACGGGCATCTGTTTCATCGGCGAGCGCGACTTCCGCGCTTTCCTTGCCCAGTACCTCCCGGCGAAGCCCGGCCCGATGATCGATCCGGACGGCCGTCTCATCGGCGAGCACCAGGGTGTGATGTATTACACGCTCGGGCAGCGCAACGGCCTCGGCATCGGTGGCCGCGCCGATGCGCCGAACGAACCCTGGTACGTGGTCGGCAAGGATGTCGCGACGAACACGCTCATCGTGGCCCAGGGCGGCGAGAACCGCTGGCTGCAGTCGACCCGACTCACCGCCACCGACGTGACCTGGGTAGCGGGCGAGCCGCCGGCCCTCACGTTCCGCTGCACAGCCAAGACCCGCTACCGCCAGGCTGACCAGGCCTGCACGGTCGAAGTGCGCAGCGATGCGCCGCAAGGCGACACGCTGCACGTCATCTTTGATGACCCCCAGCGCGCCGTCACTCCCGGCCAGTCCGTCGTGCTCTACGACGGCGAGGTCTGCCTCGGCGGCGCGGTCATCGCCGCCACCGATGCGCCTTATGGCGGCCTGCCCGCATGAACTCGGCCCAGCCTGCTCTTGTAGGAGCCGATTCATCGGCGATTCCTGCGAAGCGAAGCGATGAAGGTGGCCACAAGCACCTATCGCCGATGAATCGGCTCCTACAAAAGCCCCGACCCTCTTTCCTCTTTGAGCTTTATCCATGAACGAAGAACGCGTCCTCGCTCTCGCCGGGGTTTTCCAGGGCGCCGCCCTGGCCCAGCAGCTGGCCACCGATGGCCGCTGCGACGAGGTGGCGTTCGAGGCCAGCCTCGCCAGCGTCTTCCGCATCGACGCCGACTCGGTGGTCTCGGTCTACGGCGGCGTCAGCGGCGTGCGCCGTGGCCTGCGCACGCTGGTCGCGCAGTTCGAGGACGAAACCCGGGATGTCGCCGTGATGCGCATGGCTATCACCGTGTTGCGCCTCGAACGGTCGTTGTCGCGGAACCGCCCTGTGCTCGACCGTCTTCGTGAAGGCGTGGTCGCCACGCAGCGCCAGGTCGAACACTTCGGGATGAACCATGCGAATGTCACCGCGAGGCTGGCCGAGGTGTATGCCTCGACACTCTCGACGCTGAAGCCGCGCGTGATGGTCACCGGCAACCCCGCCCACCTGCAGCAGAAGGCGAACGTGGATCGGGTGCGCTCCGCCCTGCTCGCCGCCGCGCGCTCGGCCGTACTCTGGCATCAGCTGGGTGGCCGGCAGTGGCACCTGCTGTTCTACCGCAAGCAGTGCGCGATGCTGGCACGCGGGTTGCTCACCGGATCCACCCTGGAGGGTGGCGGCTGAGGCTTTGCAGCAACCTGCTCGGTAGGAGCCGATTCATCGGCGATGCGGGTCACCTCGACCTGGCTATCGCCGATGAATCGGCTCCTACAAAAAAATACCTACGAAGCGGCCGCGTCCAACCCGGGAATCGTCCTCGCCAGCTCCCGCAACAGATCGCCAAAGCGCGCCAGATCGTCCCGCCACGGCGTAGCGCTCCGCCAGTACAAGGCGATATGCCGCCCCGGCCGCGCGCCCTCCACCGCCGCCAGCACCACGTTGGGAATCGATCCCAAACGATCGTGGGCGAGGATCGGTACGAGGGTGTAGCCCCCGCGCAGGGCGACGAGGGTCGCCAGGCTTTCAATACTGAGGTCCTGAATACGCTCCGGACGCGCCGCCCCCGGCATGCCCAGGTCCGATACACCGTTGCCGTGGCTCTCGGCCATCAGCGTGGCGTCGGCGGCATCGAGCTCCGTGAGCGCGATGGCGCTGCGCCCGGCCAACGCGTGGCCTGCCTGCAACAGCAATTCGTAGGGCTCGAAGAAAAGTGCCGTCGAGTCGAGCCCGGTGATCGTGGCGCTGGGCGGCGCCAGCACGGCATCGAGCTCACCCTCGTGAAGGCGCCGAAGCAGGCCCCGAGGCTTTCCCTCCGAAATGGTCAGCCGGGCGCCGGGGAAGCGCAGGGGGAACGGTTCGATGAAATGCGGGAGCAGGTACGGGCCCAGCGTGGAGGGCACGCCAAGCCGCAACTCGCTGCCGAAGGCGATGTCGCCAGCCCGGGCCGCGTGTTCCAGGTGCTCGGCGGCCCCCAGCACAGCCTCGATATAGCCGAGCAGCCGCTGACCGCTGGTAGTGGGCACAACGCGTCGACCGCCACGCTCGAACAGGGGCATGCCCAGGGCCTGCTCCACCTTTTGCACCTGGTGCGAAAGACCGGACGGGCTGATGTACATCGCGCGGGCCGCGCTGTTGAAACTGCCTTCGCGGGCCACGGCCTGGACCAGCGCGAGGTCGCGCAATGACACCGATGACAGGGCCATCGAAATCATCGAACGCTGCGTGCCATCAAATACGTTTGCGCCCATCGTCCGCCCGCTCCATCCTTTCGCCGCCGAATTCGCGCGGCATGCGCCACGAACCCGCCATTCTAGCCGGACACCGGTCTCACGGCGGTCGCACGTGGAGCCCAGACTGCGCGATAATCGACGCTTTGGCGTCCCCCAAGGGGCGTCAGGCCTCCCCAGCTTAAGAACACGCCAGGAGTACAGCATGAAAGACTCGTTCTCAGTCCGAGACAGCATCGAAGTCAACGGCAAGCGCCACACCATCGCCAGCCTGGCCAAGTTCGGCGACAAGTTCGACATCAAGCGCCTGCCCTACTCGATGAAGATCCTGCTGGAGAACCTTCTCCGCCAGGAAGACGGCCTGAACGTCACCTCGAAGGAAATCGAGGCGGTGGCCAAGTGGGACGCCAAGGCCGAGCCGGAGATCGAAATCTCCTTCATGCCCGCCCGCGTGGTCCTGCAGGATTTCACCGGCGTGCCCTGCGTGGTCGACCTGGCCGCCATGCGCGATGCCGTCGCCAAGCTCGGCGGCGACCCGAACAAGATCAATCCGCTGGCGCCGGCCGAACTGGTCATCGACCACTCGGTGCAGGTCGACGCGTTCGGTTCGCTGGGCGCGCTGGAACAGAACGTCGAGATCGAGTTCGAGCGTAACCAGGAGCGTTACTCGTTCCTGCGCTGGGGCCAGAAGGCGTTCAACAACTTCAAGGTGGTGCCGCCGCGTACGGGCATCGTCCACCAGGTGAACCTGGAGAACCTCGCCCGCGTCGTCTTCACGGCCGACGTCGACGGCGAATCCTTCGCCTATCCGGATACCGTGTTCGGTACCGATTCGCACACCACCATGATCAACGGCCTGGGCGTGCTCGGCTGGGGCGTGGGTGGTATCGAAGCCGAAGCGGCCATGCTCGGCCAGCCGTCGTCCATGCTGATCCCGCAGGTCGTTGGCTTCCGCCTCACCGGCAAGCTCAGCGAAGGCGTCACCGCGACCGACCTGGTCCTCACGGTCACCCAGATGCTGCGCAAGCTCGGCGTGGTCGGCAAGTTCGTCGAGTTCTTCGGCGAAGGCCTGCCGAACCTGCCGCTCGCCGACCGCGCGACCATCGCCAACATGGCTCCCGAATACGGCGCCACCTGCGGCATCTTCCCGATCGACCAGGAGTCGCTGAACTATATGCGTCTTTCGGGTCGTGACGAGGCGCAGATCACCCTGGTCGAAACCTATGCCAAGGCCCAGGGCCTCTGGTACGACGCGAACACGCCGGACGCCGAGTTCACCACGACGCTCGAGCTCAACCTCGCCGACGTGCGTCCGTCGATGGCCGGCCCGAAGCGTCCGCAGGATCGCGTGCTGCTCGAAGGCGTGCAGGAAAGCTTCCTCGACGCCGTCGGTCCGCTCACGGCCAACCGCAAGCGCAAGAACGGCGACGACGTGGACAGCTTCAGCAATGAAGGTGGCGCCACTGCCGTCGGCAACCCGGCCAACACCGTCAGCAAGAGCGAAGGCGTGCTGATCGAGAAGGACGGCAAGCAGTTCCACATCAACGATGGCTCGGTCGTGATCGCCGCGATCACCTCGTGCACCAACACCTCCAACCCGGCGGTCATGCTCGCCGCGGGCCTGGTGGCGAAGAAGGCCGCCGCGCGTGGCCTCACCTCCAAGCCGTGGGTCAAGCCGTCGCTCGGACCAGGCTCGCTGGTCGTCACCGAATACCTGAAGAAGACCGGCCTGCTCGAAGAGCTCGAGAAGGTGAACTTCTTCGTGGTCGGCTACGGCTGCACCACCTGCATCGGCAACTCCGGCCCGCTGCCGGTCGAGATCAGCAAGGGCATCGCCGAGGGTGACCTCGCCGTGGCGTCCGTGCTGTCCGGCAACCGCAACTTCGAAGGCCGCGTGCATCCCGAAGTGAAGATGAACTACCTGGCGTCGCCGCCGCTGGTCGTCGCCTATGCGCTGGCCGGTACGCTCGACATCGACCTGACCAAGGACCCGATCGCCAACGGTAGCGATGGCCAGCCGGTGTACCTCAAGGACATCTGGCCGACCAACAAGGAAGTCTCCGATGCGATCGCCGGTGCGATCAATCCGCAGATGTTCAAGGACAGCTACGCCGACGTCTTCAAGGGCGACAGCCGCTGGAACGCCATCGCTTCGCCGGATGGTCAGACCTACGCGTGGGACGACTCCACCTACATCAAGAACCCGCCCTACTTCGACAACATGACCGCCGAAGCCGGCACCATCGAAGACATCCACGGCGCGCGCGCCATGGGCATCTTCGGTGACTCGATCACCACCGACCACATCTCGCCGGCCGGCTCGATCAAGAAGGACTCCCCGGCGGGTCGCTTCCTGATCTCCAAGGGCGTCGAGCCGAAGGACTTCAACTCCTACGGTTCGCGTCGCGGCAACGACGACGTCATGGTCCGCGGTACGTTCGCCAACATCCGCATCAAGAACCTGATGCTCGACGGTGTCGAAGGTGGCTTCACCAAGTACATCCCGACCGGCGAAGAAATGGCGATCTACGACGCCGCCATGAAGTACAAGGCCGACGGCACGCCGCTGGTGGTTCTCGCCGGCAAGGAATACGGCACCGGTTCGTCGCGTGACTGGGCGGCCAAGGGCACCCTGCTGCTCGGCGTCAA
>Ga0182006_1000374_pt1 | contig 37113 bp, 22 predicted proteins | sample Sormic07211104_1_FD_123022 | JGI IMG/M metagenome (GOLD analysis project Ga0182006, IMG submission 123022) | Rhizosphere microbial communities from Sorghum bicolor, Mead, Nebraska, USA - 072115-104_1 MetaG | ecosystem: Host-associated > Plants > Roots > Rhizosphere | place: USA: Nebraska...
AAACAGATCGCCTTATTTTAAGGCGATTAACAGACGAAGATTACGGTGAAATCTTCGGGAAGCTTTCAGACGCTGAAATAATGAATATGCTTTATATCAGGAGTCTAACCGAATTAGAATTGGAAAGGAAGAAACAACAAAAGGGGTATTCAACCTTCAACAAAAGAATGTTAACCTTTCAGATCCTGAATAAGCATTCCTTGATTAACATCGGTTGGTGTGGTTATCATACATGGTACATAGAACATAACAGAGCTGAAATTGGATATGGATTGATCGAAACAGAAAGGGACAAAGGTTATATGTCCGAAGCCCTGAAAGTCATTTTAAACTATGGTTTTGAAAAAATGAAATTAAACCGAATTGAAGCTTTCGTAGGACCTGATAATATTTCATCGAACAGATTAGTTGAGAAATTCAACTTTCAAAAAGAGGGAATCCTACGCGAACACTATTATAACAATGGTAAGCTAGAAGATTCAATTGTTTATGGACTGTTAAAGTCGGACACAAATTTTGATCATCAAAATACAAGCAAAAATGAAAATAAACAATGAAGAAATATGTACTTACTCGACCTAATACAAACGCTTACGCACAGAAGAAAGTTATTAATGCTGCGGACTACGGGCTTAGCCAGGAAAATGATGCTACGCCAGCAATTATTAAAGCACTTGCAGCTTGTAAACTTCAAAAAGCAGAGAAGCTGGTTATTCCCAAAGGGACTTATCATTTTTATCCCGATAAAGCGACTGAAGAATACATACATATCGTCAACAATGATGAAGGATTGAAGAGAATCGCTTTTCCGGTTCGAGGTTTAGGAAATTTTGAGATTGATGGACAAGGCTCCGTTTTTATTATGCACGGACAAATGATTGCGTTTGACTTTAAACAATCGCAGAATATTAAATTGAAAAATTTATCCATTGATTGGGATAAGCCATTTTATTTTCAGGGTACAGTTATTAGCACCGATCCGGCAACTAATTCATTTGTTCTGAAACCACTTGATGAATGCGCTTATGAGATTCTTGCTGATGAATTAATCTTTCTTGAAAAACCGGGAAAGGCGGTGCGTCCATGGAAGGAATGGGCTCCAAGCATGAAACAGGATATTGGCTGGCAACAAAACATCGACTGGAATATCTGGTTTGATCCCTCAACCAAAGCTCCTGCCTTAAACGGTCATGAATTTGTATTGGAGAGCTGGAATGAAACCTTAAAAAGACGCTATCATGCAGAAAAGACAGATGATGGAAATTTGCGAATATACGATGCAGCCCAAAAACTACCTCTTGAAGGTTGGGTTTTAATTGTAAATGGCAGAAAGGATTTAAGTAGAACTCTTTAGCGATTTGTTCAATATGCAGGATAAGGCCAAGTACCAACGGCAGCTAGGAAAAATACTCGTTCCTGCACACTTTTATTATTAGAAACTTTACCACTGTTCAAAGTCACCTAGAGACCTTTCACAATGAATTATACCATATCAATAAATTCCAGCGACAAAACCACGAAGATCCGTCAGGTGGTGAATAAGATGAAAAGCGATATCGAAAAAGGCTTGCTCCTTCCAGGGAACCAGGTCGCCTCGATTACCAGTTTCAGTAAAACTATCGGCGTAGCAAGGGAAACGATAGAAAAAGCCTATAACATTCTAAAAGAAGAAGGTTACCTTACCTCAGTTGCAGGAAAGGGTAATTTTGTTTGCATCGTTCCTGATAAGAAGATCAAGGTTTTGATGATACTCAATAAAATGAGCTCTTATAAAAAAGAAGTGTATGAAGCCTTCATTGATAAACTCGGAGATCGCGCAGTAGTGGACCTGCAGATCCACCATTATGATCCTAAGAGGTTTCGCGATATTGTATTTGAGAACCGGGGCAAATACCATCATTTTGTGGTTATGCCGCATTTTTATCTCCATACCGATCCAGGTGAATACATTGATTTGCTCAAAACGTTCTCTTCGAAAGAACTTATCATTCTTGATAAGGAGATCTCATTAGGGGAGGGTTTTGCAAATGTTTATCAGGATTTTAAGCTTGATATTTTTGATTCATTCATGGCTAACAAAGCTTTTTTTGATAAGTATAACCACATTACGATGATTTTTCCCAAGGACAGCCATCACCCTGAGGAGATCAAGCAGGGCGTTCTTCGTTTCTGCGAAATCCAAAAAAAGTCTTTTACCATAATACCCGGATCCCAGAAAGCCGCTATCGAAGCACATAAGCTTTTTATCACCCTGACCGAAACAGATCTGGCGGCACTGATCAAAAGTATACGGGAAACCTCACTGGTATTGGGCGAAGATATCGGTATTGTCTCGTTTAATGAGACTGTACTCAAGGAACTTCTTGGCGTAAGTGTAGTCACTACCGACTTTGCCGCAATGGGAACCAGGGCTGCGGAAATGATTCTTTCCAATGATTTTATTAAAACCCGCAACCCGTTTCATATGATCAGGCGACAATCTCTCTAGTTTATCTGACAAAGCATCCCGGTAAATACAGATTTAGGAGGCTTTTGTCTTTTTAATTTATCGGTTGGTAATATATGCCAATTAATTAGTTAGCTAAATTTTACCGATGGATTTTAAAAAAGACTAGATTAAAATATAATTTTAATCTAGTCTTTTAAATACTAATAGAAAAGGCCTAAAGTTTACTATATTTACGCTTCGTATGATCGATCTAGAAATCATTACTGGGCTTAAACGTGGAGATGAAAAAGCATTCAAAAGCGTTTTTAAGATGTTCTACAGACGCCTTTGTTTTTTTGCTTCTGGTATCATCGAATCCCAGGCTGCATGCGACGTTGTGCAGGATGCTTTTGTGAAATTATGGGTGCGTAAAGCACAGTTTAATAGACTTGATTCAATTAAGACTTTTCTATATCAAACGGTAAAAAACACTTGCATTAATGAATACAAGCATAAATTAGTTGTTAATAAGTATCTTGAGCGTTCCTATGATCCAATAGATGAAAATAACATTTACCATCGGATAATTGAAACTGAAGTCGCTGAAGAAATCCGAAAAGCTATTCAAACTTTGGCACCCGGGTATAGAGATGTAATATATCTCTCTTATTTTCAGGAAATGAGTAACCAGGAGATTGCGGAAATACTTGATGTGTCCATTAATACCGTAAAAACACAGAAGTTAAGGGCATTGCGATTGTTGAGACAGATTATCAAAAAACCGCTTTTTATGCTCGTATTTTCAGTCGTGGGGTTTGATTGCCAGCAGATTTCTCAAAAAAAGCCCTCCATCCCTCTTCTATCAGAATGCCCCCATTCTGAAAAAAAATAGTTTTTAATGTGATTTGAAGCTTTTTGCAGGCCTAGCCAATTCGTAAAGCAGGCAACATTGTAGAATTAAAAAATATTTAAGCTTGCTGTCACCCGTTTATCAAGGCATCTTGTTTTAACAATATAACCCATGAAAGAAACCAAATATATTTTTAAAGTTGCCCAGTTGATTACCAAATTGCTGAAGGGTGAAATTTCTCCTGAAGAGAAACAAGAACTTGAAAATTGGAAGATGCAACATGGTCAAAACCTATTACTTTATAATAGATTAACTAATGCTAAATATTTAAATAATCAACAAACTGAATTTAATGATGTGGATATCGATCAAGGTTGGAATTCTATATTAGAACAAATCCAAAGACAAAAGAAGAAGTCATTCATTTTTTTGAAGTATGCAGCTGCCATAAGCGCAGTGTGTTTCTCGCTATTTTTGATTTATTATTTGCAGAAAATCGAGAGGAAAGATGTACCTGACGTGAAAAAAAATGTCTTTGCCCAGAGGATTTTACCGGGTGGTAAGAATGCTGTTTTAATCTTGAGTAATGGAGAAAAAGTGGATTTAAAATCCGAAAGCGGTACTATTGTAGACAAGAACAGTGGAGTCCTACTAACCAACGCGAACAACATGCTTAACTACTCTGATGAATCAGTATCAGCAGACCATGCTAAGGATACTTATAATACAATTATAACACCACATGGAGGGGAGTATCAGTTGCGCTTGGCAGACGGAACAATGGTTTGGATGAACGCTTTATCTCAATTGCGTTATCCTACCAAGTTTTCAGGTCAGCGCCGGGAGGTGTTTTTATCAGGAGAAGCCTATTTCGAAGTTGCGAAGAGTGCTTCTAAACCTTTCATAGTTAAAACATCTTTAAGTCAGGTCGAAGTGCTGGGGACACATTTTAATATTTCTGCTTATTCTGACAATGATCTTAATACGACTACATTGTTGGAAGGTGCCGTACGATTGAAAAGTGAGAAGAGTAGTGTCATATTGAGCCCTGATCAACAAGCTAGTGTTGATGGAAGTGGATTAGTAAGTGCCATTCGAAAGGTGAACGCAAATAGATTTGTGGATTGGAAGAATGGCTTTTTTGAACTGGACAATTCTGATATTAAGCAGGTCATGACCGAGGCGGCAAGATGGTATGATATAAATGTCAAATTTGATGGACCAATCCCTAAAAATAGGTTGTATGGACGAATATCTCGCAGTGTTGACTTTGAGGAACTTTTAGAAATCCTGAGATTTGAAGGGATAATAATCAATGTAGCCGGTAAGGAAGTACAGATAAAGAACTGATGCCGCTAAAAATATTTTAACTAAATATTAATCTTTAAACCTACGATGATGTGAAAATTTAACTACAATCCAAAATGTTGAATACCAATTATTTTCCAACTTAAAAAAAAAATCGCTGCATAAATAATAAATATGTTGTAAAACCGGGACGTGCGCCAACACATCCCGGTAGCCGAGTGGGTATTCATTAATCAGAACTGAACAAATATTTCTAACACAAAACCCAAACTAACCAAATTTATGAAAAATAAATTAAAGTTTGCGGCTAGACTATGGCCTATCGCAAACAAAATACTATTAGTTATGAGACTAATTATCTGTATCATGTTTTTAGGGCTAAATCAAATCTGCGCTAAAACATATAGTCAGCAAATCAGTATTAACGAAAAAAATATTTCATTAGAAAATGTTTTTAAAAAAATTGAAAGACAAACAGGATATAATTTTGTCTATGACGAAAAAGTAGAGCTGTTGAAATTAAGGACTATTGATGTTGATGTGAGTAAACAAAGCCTGGACTTTGTTTTGGATAAATATCTCCGCGACTTCAGGATAAGTTATAAAATTACACAAAAGACAGTCTCCCTAAAGGTTGCAGATGTGTCAATGATTTCAAAAACTGTAACGATAGCACCCACTACGGGAATAGTCAAAGATGAAAAAGGGGAGGCAATGCCCGGGGTTTCGGTAAAGATCAAAGGATCCCAGAAAAGTGTAGTAACAAATTCTTCTGGTTTTTTTTCGATTGATGCCCAACCGGGAGATATTCTATTAATATCCTTTGTAGGATATCAGTCTAAAGAAGTAACAGTTGCAAATGGTAGCATCATTCAAATATCGCTATCTCCAGCTGTTACCTCGCTAGAGAGTCTGGTGGTTGTTGGATATGGAACAAGCCGTAAAAACGATGTCACGGGCTCAATTTCAACAGTCAAAATAGGTGATGTAGCCAAAAGCCCTGTCGCAAGGATCGATCAGGCCCTGCAAGGCCAAATTCCAGGTGCGCAGATTATTCAGAATAATGGAGCGCCAGGTAGCCCCATCTCTTTTTTTATCAGGGGAGCCGGAACAATTGGTGATGCTGACCCATTATACGTTATCGACGGTGTACCAACCAAAGTCAATATAAGTACATTGAATATGGCTGACATTGAGTCAATTTCGGTGCTAAAGGATGCATCTTCAGCCGCAATGTATGGATCTCGGGCGGCAAATGGAGTTGTGCTGATCAATACAAAGTCAGGTAAGGCTGGGAAAATATCAATTGACCTGGATGCTTATTATGGTGTGCAAAAAGCATGGAAACAACTCAATTTGTTAGATGCCTCGCAATGGGCGACTGTGAGAAATAAAGCGCTGGTAAACGATGGCCTTCCAGCTGTTTGGGATGTTAATACACTAGGAGCTGGAACTGACTGGCAGGATGCAGTTCTCCGCAGTGCACCTATTCAAAGCTACAACTTGTCTGCTTCAGGCGGCAATGATAAAACATCTTATTTCCTCTCGGCCTCAAATTTTAAGCAGGATGGTATTATCCGTCACTCTGATTACGAAAGAAATAGTTTAAGGGCAAATATTAGATCTACACCAACAAATTATCTTTCTTTTGGCAACAACTTTAATCTTTCAATGATTGGTAAAAATGTTGTTCCATCAGAAATTGCCGGGGTTCTGAAAAATGCAATTCTGGCTCCTCCGGTAATTCCGGTTTATCGCGAAGGTAGGTTTGCTGGCCCCACAGATGCAAGAGAAGGTTCAGGAGCTAATCCGCTTGCCCAGGCTGCTGACGCGAACAGTACTGATAATCTCAGAAGGCTAACCTATAGTGGCTTTGCACAATTGGAAGTGCTGAAAAATCTTAAGATAAAAACCAGTTTAGGATTGGATTACAACGAGCAGGAGCAAAAAACCTTCAATCCGGTATACGCTTATGACAATTACGTAAATACCATCTCAAGGTTATATCAAAACAATTCAAATACCCTGGATTGGCTATGGGAGAACACGGTAGGTTATAAAGCAACATTATTTGATAACCATAATATCTCGGTATTAGCCGGAACATCAGCTCAACGTTCAAAAAAGAGATTTACCGATATCCTAAAAACCAGTTTTCCTGGAAATTCGAGTAACTTACAATACTTAGATAATGGAACAATTGTCCAATCAAATGATGTAAAAGGCAATATTGAAGAATGGGCACTTGAATCTTATTTTGGGAGGATTGATTATAATGTCCAGGATAAATATTTGTTATCGGCTAATCTCCGGGTGGATGGCTCATCGCGTTTCGGGCCTTCAAACCGCTTTGGGAAATTTCCATCGTTCGCTGTAGGATGGAATATCAATAAGGAGAATTTTCTAAAAAATGTTGGATTTATTGATAATTTGAAATTAAGGGCCAGCTGGGGGCAATTAGGCAATCAGGATATTGGGCTGTATTCATTTGCCAGTACACTTTATCCATATTATACAACCTTCGGACAGATACCGGCTGCCGCACCTGGATACGCGCCGAATAGCCCGCCTAATCCTAATGTGAAATGGGAAACCACCAGTCAAACAGACATAGGTCTCGAACTATCTGTATTGCAGTCCAGGTTAACTTTTGAAATGGATTATTACGTCAAAAAGACAAGCGACATGTTGCTGCAATTGCCTTCGCCGCTGTCGGCTGGTTATCCCTTAACCTCATTTACAAATGCTGGAGGTGTTAAAAATTCAGGTTTTGAATTTTCGACAACTTATAGGAAAAACAGTGGTGAGCTGAAGTATTCCTTGAGCGCTAATTTTTCGACTTATAAGAATGAGATTACAAGTCTTGGCCCGCTCAATCAGCCAATTATAAATGGTCTCTTCTTTGATTTTGCAACAAATAGCACTGTTGGGCATCCACTGTACCAGTTTTACGGTTATCAAATGGAAGGAATATTTCAAAATACAACCGAGATCGCATCACATGCTACTCAAACCGGTGCCAGACCAGGCGATGTTAAATTTAAGGATTTAGATAACAATGGTGTTATTGATGTGAATGATAGAACATTTCTAGGGAGCCCGTTCCCAAAAATTACGTATGGCTTCAATGCTAATATTGCTTATAAAGGCTTTGATTTTTACCTTCAGCTGCAAGGTACACAGGGAAATAAGATTTTTAATGCAGCACGGTTCTGGGGTCTCAATGTTGGAGAAACCAATAACTACAATACCGATATACTGAATAGTTGGAACGGAGAAGGAACGAGCAATGAATATCCTAGGCTTACTACACAGGACCCCAATAATAATAAACGCGCAGTATCGAGATTTATTGAGGATGGCTCATACATGCGCATCAAGAATGTCCAGCTGGGATATACGTTGTCTGATGAATTGATCAAAAAAATAAGATTACGAAGCTTTAGGCTATATGTAGGGGTAAACAACTTATTCACCTTTACTAAGTATTCAGGCTTTGATCCCGAAGTGGGACAAGCATTAACAGCTACCAATAATGCCTCGGGTCTTGTGCCTAATGGAAGTTCATTTTCAAGGGGCAGTTTAGGCTTCGATCAAATCAGTTATCCACAAGCTCGGACAATAACTTTTGGGCTTCAACTGGGAATACTTTAATCCAATTTATTACATATTAAAAATATTATTATGAGATCGACTTTAATTATTAGAAACGTCGCTATTAGATATTCGATCTGTTTTTTGTTTGTTGCAGTATTTTGCAGCTCTTGTAAAAAAACATTTCTGGAAACCACACCTGGCTATCTAAACTCTGCAGAATTCTATAAAACAGATATACAAGCAGAACAAGCAGTTAATGCTGCATATGCACCTTTACTCTCTTTTTGGACAAATAAGATCAGCTTTGAGTCTGACGTGTTATCAGATGATGCTGTAAAAGGTCAGGGTAGTGACTTGTCGGCTTTAACCAGCTTCGACATATTGAACATTGACCCTGCATCAGATCCAGTAGCTAATATTTGGTCAGATAATTATAAAGGAGTCTACAGGTGTAATCTAGTTCTAGATAATGTAACTTCAAACACAGAAACAAAGAAGAGAGTCCTGGGAGAAGCACACTTTTTAAGAGCGTTTTACTACTACCGATTAGTCGTACGGTATGGTGCGCTGCCGTTGGTTAAAACGACTATGAATTCTGAGACTACAACTGCTAAGTCCACACTTGATGAAACGTATAAATTTGTTATAGATGAACTTATTGAAGCTGAAAAACTTTTGCCTTATCCCGTTGATGTAAGTTCTGTAAATGCAGGACGTGCTAATAAGGGAACTGCAACCTGCTTGAAAGGAATAGTATACCTGCACTGGGGTAAATTCCAGCAGTCTTATGAAACATTGAAAGATGTAGTTAATAATACTGGTGCTAAGTTTAATTATGGATTGACACCAAAGTTCATCGATATCTTTAAGGCCGTATCAAATAATAACAGCGAGTCTGTGTTTGATGCCTTGGCAAGAGAGGGGGCCGGCTTCGATGAAAGTAACGGGTTCAATTTTTGGGTGCGACCACGAAATGGATCAACTATTTTTGGACTTGGTTTCTGTTTGCCTACCAAAAGCCTTTTTGATGAATTTGAAGTCGATGATCCAAGGAGAGCCGCAACAATCTTTAGGCAAGGGGATATCATTTCAAATGAGCCGGTTCCGGGTACTACCGACAACGTGAATCTCCACCCATTCGAATCATCATGGGCTCCTGAAACGGGATTTGGTTATGCCAAATATGTTAAAGATGTATTTGTTGGAACAAATGCGGAACGAACAGGACAAAACAAACGCATGATCAGATACGCCGAAGTATTGCTAGCCTTTGCTGAGGCTGCACATAAAGCTGGCGGACATGATCTAGAAGCCCAATCCGCCCTAATGCAGGTACGTCAAAGAGCTTTTGGATTTGCTAAACCTTCCCCATTTACCGATTTATTTGAAGCGATAGTCCACGAGCGAAGGGTAGAATTGGCACTTGAAGGAAAACGTTATTTTGATTTGGTAAGATGGAATCTTGCACAGCAATATTTGGGCCCCTTAGGGTATTTGTCGGCAAGAAAAGGGTTATATCCGATACCTGTAGCCGAACTAAATTCAAATTCCAAACTCAGTCAAAATGGCGGGTATTAAATTTTATTAATCTAAAACTTTATCCAGTCTGCGAGTTAAAAACAGCAGGCTGGATTATTCGCAAATAATTTATGATAATCAAAAAGACATTTATATTTCTTTCAGTTATATTAATAACCTTAAATGTTCTGGCCCAAGATCCATGGATTTTGAAAAGCACAGAGACTAAGAATCCTTATTACGGAGTGACCGTAGGCAATGGGATGATTGGAATTGTTTCCTCATCAGATCCGTTTAATATCCAGGATGTTGTATTAGCTGGTGCATATGATACCTATGGTAGAGGCCGGGTAAGTAATTTCCTGAAAACTTTCAATTTACTGAATATGCGTCTGTCGATTGATGGAAAGCTTCATCCTTCCCAAATTAGCCAGGAGCTTAATATGAGAAACGGGTCTTTTACTTCATCTTTTGAGGAGGAAAATAAAGCTACTGTCACATATACCTATTATGCCCTGCGTCATCTGCCTTATTCTGTATTGATGGATGTAACAGTTACTGCAAAAAAGGATATAACTATAAGCGCAGCCAATTTTCTTGCCGGACAGGATGCTATGCAGGATTTACAGAATTATTACCATGATATTGATCTTCCACATAGTAAAATCAGTCTGATTACTTCGACGGCAAAAAGCCCTACAGGTAAGTTGACAATGGTGGCTTCAAATACGTTCTTGTTCCCTGAAAAACATGGACAAGAGCCACAGCTTATGCACGAAGTATTCAACAGTAACGATCATATCCTGAAATTTTCAACGAAAATCAAAGCTGGTGAAAAGTATACTTTTTCACTTGTTGGTTCTACTTTGACCTCATCACATCACGATGATCCGTTAAATGAGGCTGAACGGTTGACTATCTTTGCAAAACTTGAAGGGCGCGAACGGCTTTTGAAATTTCATAATGCTGCATGGGATGAATTATGGAAAAGTGATATTGTCATAGATGGAGACCCCCAATCTCAACAGGACGTTCATTCCATGCTCTACCACCTCTACTCCTTCACTCGTGCAGGTTCATCCAATTCGCCATCGCCAATGGGATTAAGTGGTCTGGGATATAATGGGCATGTATTCTGGGATACTGAATTATGGATGTATCCTGCACTATTGGTTTTGCATCCGGAAATAGGAAAGTCTCTTGTTGAATATAGGTTTGAGCGACTTGAAGCTGCAAAACGCAATGCATTCGGTAAGGGATTTAAAGGGGCTATGTATCCTTGGGAAAGTGCTGCAACAGGTGTGGAGGAGACCCCCGTTTGGGCGCTAAGTGGTCCATTTGAACATCATATTACAGCTTGCGTGGCTATTGCTGCCTGGAATTATTACTGTGTTTCCCAGGACAAAAATTGGCTGAAGGAAAAAGGATGGCCAATACTATCGGCAACGGCAGATTTTTGGGCGAGCCGGGTTGAAAGAAATGGGTCGGGTAAATATGAAATAAAAAATGTTGTTGCTGCAGATGAATGGGCGGAAAATGTGGATAATAACGCTTTTACAAATGCAGCAGCAAGAGCCAACCTGAGGTATGCAACTGATGCAGCAAAAGTTCTCGGAATTAATGCCGACCCGGACTGGGTTAAAGTTGCAAACAATATTCCAATACTAAAATTTGATAACGGTGTAACCAGGGAACATGCAACATATAATGGCGAGAAGATCAAGCAGGTGGATGTAAATCTTCTTGCTTATCCACTCCATGAGGTTACTTCTGCGGAAGCAATAAGAAAAGATCTGGATTATTATGAGACAAAAGTCGGTAAAGGCCCTGCCATGACGCATGCCATTTTCTCTATACTCCATTCCAGGTTAGGCGATGGAGAAAAAGCTTTTGAAGCATTTAAGTTAGGATATAGACCAAATCAACTCCCTCCATTTGGCGTGTTGTCAGAAGAGGCCGGTGGAAATAATCCCTATTTTGCAACCGGAGCAGGAGGAATGATTCAGGCAGTGCTCAATGGATTTGGAGGCCTTGAGGTCACTTCTAAAGGGATTATACAAGTTAAAAGTAAATTACCCAAAAGCTGGAAATCTCTAACGATTACAGGGGTCGGACCAGATAAAAGGACTTTCACTGTTCGGTAAACGGATTAGTCTACATTCAATAAACAGTATGGGACTTGAAAAACCGGATTGGTAATGTAATTGATTTTTAAGAAGAAAAAGGGAGGGATTTCGTTCTGTTATACCCTCTCTTTTTATATTCTAAAAAAGACAAATGTTATTCTTCCAGATCTTTAAGCATTGCATATCTTATGGAATTATATGAACAAAAGCAGGAATAGATTTTCCAACCATTATATTATTTATTATCCTTTTTCTCGATATTGCTCGCTCAGCCCGTCTTTAGTCAGGAAATTCCTTCATATATTTTGAATGAGACCAGATCTTTTGAAGTGTCAGCTTGTATACCTGCTAAGGATAAACTTATCTCTGCTTGGATGGAAAAACGTCCTGAACACAAAGATAACGATGAAAATGCTGCTGATATGCGTTTGGCCTACAAGTCCTCAGTTAATGGAAGAAAGGATTGGAGCCAGAAAGCAATTGTAGATCTTCCGAATACTTTTGGTACAGGCAACCCTTATGTAACGGCTAACGAAAGTGGGAAGCTTATATGGTATGCATGCATAAAGGAAAAGATTTTTATTCTGGGAATATCTCTTTGTACGAATTTGATAACCAAAGCAAACAATTTACATTAAAGTCCATCCCATTTAAAAGCGATTTTCAACTTTTGGATAAGCCTGCAATTGTTAGTTCTGGAAAGGAAATTCACCTTGTACATGTGGCTTATGGTAAGCGAGCCAGAAATTCGGTAAAATATCAAGTTTCAACTGATAAAGGAAAGGCCTGGAGCAAACCGAAAGATGTATTTCCCCCCAGGTAAAAATAGTTTTTTGGGTCCATCTATCAGCAAGGTTAAGGGAAAAGGTGTCATCGTATCTGCCGGTGCTCATGGAAGGGGGAATATTTATGTTACAACCCGTAAAACAACGGTGGATAGTATTGCTTTCAATCAACCTCAGTGTTGCACAGGTTTCTCCAACCCTTGGAGCAGCGATGAGCGAACTTTTTTGTTTTAATAATAAATTAATTATTACCTGGCAGAATGCTCATCAAAGAGGCGAAACCTGGCTTTCCTATAGTACCGATGAAGGAGATAAATGGTCAGAGCCAGTCGTGGTTTGCAAGTTTGCTAATTTACTTTCCGCAGTTTTTGACAAAAAAGGAGATATTCACTGTATCTATTCCGACTTTGGAAATGAAAAGCATGCTGTTGGCTATAAAAAAATGAATAGCCAGTTTCAGGTTTTAAAGGAAAGCTACATTTTACCCCAGTTCACCCATCCTGATTTCAAAGAATATCTTGGTGCCTACCAACGGTTACTTATTGAAGATAAGAACCTTTATGCCTTTTATATTGATTATGCCAATAACAATACTTTGAAATTCGCCAAGTGGAAATTTTAAAATCTTAAAGAAAATGTATGCATCTCTCCATTCCTCCTTAAACTAATTTCAGGGGGAATTTTAATAATTAATCTATTGGTCCAACGCTATACCCGCGAAACTGCATTAGGGCGATCATAAAATTTACATATATAGGGCGACTAAATTTGGTTAAAATTCCATTAAAACATTACCAAAAATATTTTTACGCTTTTCAAAATTGAAAGCCTTAATATCCTTAAAGCCTTTCTCATATGCTGTTCAACAGTGTTTTCGGATATTTTCAGCGTATTTGCTATTTCCTTATTACTGAGCATTTTCTTTCTGCTTAGGGTAAAAACCGACTGACATTGTGGAGGAAGCAGGCTGATTTCGTGATCGATCAATTTTTCCAGCTCCCGGGTTTCAATGAGTGATACGGTTGAATGGTCTAGTTCATCAAATGTACGTTCTAAATGCGATTCGTACTTTTTGCGGACGAGGCTGTGCCTAAAATGATCCATGATCTTATTCTTCAGGATAACATAGAGAAAGGCAAACACAGATGCAAGCTCTTTTTTTTCGTTAGCCAATTTATAGTAAACTACGAATGTATCCTGTACCAGCTCTTCAGACAAGGCACGGTCATTTGTTTTTTGCATAGCTATCCCAACCAGCTTGATTACATGCCGTTTATACAACATTTCAAAAGCCCATTCCTGTCCGTCACGAAATAATTCCTGTAGTTCTTTATCGCTATACAACTGCTTCATGCAAGTGGGGATAGTTGGTTAGAAAAAAAAAGTTTTGCAACAGATAACGGTTGCCTACTTGCTTCATCGTCTTACGAATATAGGCCATTAATTATTGCCAATCAAGGCCGCTAACCAAATTTGTAAACTATGGATGAAAACCGAATTCGGATTTTATTTGATCGCTTAAGCCAGGGAAACTATTCTCAACAGGATATTCAGGAGCTTGATGAATGGTATCATAATTTAAATACAGGCGGGGAAAACCTGAAAAAATGGTTTGCTGAAGTTGGTGGGGAGGAAATGCTTGCCGATCAGTTTTATACATCATTTGGGCAAAGACTTGAGAAAGCTAACCAGAAACGGAATAGCTACACCATATTGAAAATTGCAGCGATATTGACAATTTTGATAGGTATTGGATTAACCATTTACCTCAGTCAGCAGGAGCAGCAACAAATTGTTGCCAAAAAGTTAATCAATCAGATTAATCCAGCCCAAAGAATGGCCAGATTAACATTGGCTGATGGCTCCACAGTAAATGTTAAAGATTTGGCCTCGGGAACGACACAATTGGCTGGTGCAATGCTCGAGAAAACCAGTGATGGTAGATTAATCTACAAAATTAATGACCAACAATCTGACAATGGGATCAAATATAACACCATTACCACACCCAGGGCCGGTCAGTTTGAAGTCATTCTTCCTGATGGGACCCATGTCTGGCTGAATGCCGCCTCTTCATTAAAGTTTCCGTTAAAGTTTAAGGGAACTGAGCGTCTGGTCACCCTTCAGGGGGAAGGGTATTTTGAAGTTGCCCACAATAAAAAAATGCCATTTAAGGTACTTAGTGGAATACAGACAGTTACAGTGCTCGGTACACATTTTAACATTAAGGCCTATCTGGGGGAGGAGAACATTTCTACAACCTTATTTGAAGGGAGTGTAAATGTAAAAAATAATAAGACTGCTGAACATACCCTTTTAAAACCTGGCCGTCAGGCTGATCTTAATGTAAATAAGTCTGGCATCACAGTTTCCAATGCAGATCTCGATCAGGCACTTTCCTGGAAAAACGGTTACTTCATTTTCGAAAACCAGGATGTGAAAACCATTATGACATTGATTAGCCGTTGGTATGATGTTGATGTAGAGTATCACATTACTTCAGCAGAACGCTTTGGAGGGACGTTTTCCAGATCCTCTGATTTAAAAGAATTATTAAAAAATCTAGAAAGCCTGGGCAAAACCAGATTTCAGTTAAAAGAAAGGAAGGTAATTGTATCGAACTAGCTGTACCTGGTGCCGCAATGTTCCAATAATTAGAAAATTCTATACCATACAACAGCCAAAAAAACAGGGAATCCGCCAAGACTCCCTGCCCGCTAGCCCAGGGTTAGCTTTGGTTTTAGACTATTGAAGCAACAATAAACCTTTAAACCTAACCAAATGTATAAAAAAATTGCTGAATTTAAGTTCAGGGATCATCACCGCTTATTGCCAAAAATTTTACTACGCATGAAGCTTACCCTAATGATAATAACAGTAGCCCTTTTGCAGGTAAATGCATCTTCCTTTGCACAGAAGATCACCCTTACTTTGCACAATGCTAAGCTGAGCGAAGTTGTGAAGCAGCTTCGAAAACAGACTAATTATAACTTTTTGTACAACAGTTCGGTAGTACAAAGTGTAAGCCCTATTAGTATTGAAGTGAGAGATGCCGACTTGACCACCGTTTTGGAAAAATGTTTTGCGGGGCAGCCACTCACTTACCGCATTCAGAACAATACCGTACTTATCTCGAATCGGCCAATTCCGACTGTCAAAGAACAATTGCCTAAAGCAGTCGAAACCGAGGTTACCGGAACAGTAAAAGACGAAAAAGGTTTTTTAGTCGGGGTGGTGGTGCAGGTGCGTGGTACACAACGCAGTGTGGCTACGGATTCTGAGGGGCGATATAAAATTGCTGTCCCTGATGATAATGCCGTTCTGGTATTCAGATTTATCGGTTTCCAGAACCAGGAAATCAGGGTAGATGGAAAAAAGACCATCAATGTAATCATGAAAGCGACTGAAGCAGAACTGAACGATGTGGTTGTGGTAGGCTATGGAACACAGCGTCAAAAAGACCTTACTGGTTCTGTAGGCGCTATAACTTCAGAAGATTTTAATAAAGGGGCACAGCTGGCACCACAGCAACTGTTACAGGGCAAAATATCGGGTGTAAACATCTCTCAAAATAGTGGTAAACCGGGAGCCTCCAACACCGTGCGTATCCGTGGCGGAACCTCACTTACCGGATCAAATGATCCGCTATATGTAATTGATGGAGTTCCAATTTCCAGTACTGCCAACGTTAATCAATCCAGTATTCGCGGTACGGGAACAGATGTATTTGATCAGGAACCGTCCAATCCTTTACAGACCTTAAATTCAAATGATATAGAATCTATTACCGTGCTGAAGGATGCTTCTGCAACCGCAATATACGGTTCAAGGGGAGCTAACGGCGTTATCGTAATTACCACTAAAAAAGGGCGTGCAGGTAGTGCACAGGTAGTCTATAATGGCCAGGTTGGGGTGTCTACAGTAGCTAATAAATTGGATATCCTCAATGCAGACCAATACCGCTCTTTGATCAATACGCTAGGCCTAACGCTAGATGACCGGGGAGGTTCAACGAATTGGCAGGACGAAATTTACCGCTCAGCTATTACACAAGATCACAACATTTCACTTTCCGGAGGAAGCGAGAAAACCTTATACAGGGCCTCCATTGGATATGGAAATTTTGAAGGCGTTATGCTGGGTTCTAAACTGGAACAAGCAAATGTCTTGGCCAATATCAATCACAAGGCTTTAAATGACAGGCTTAAGTTTGATCTGAGGATCAACTATGGCCAGAATATGCAGCATGCCGCTCCGGTATCAAACACCGTTGGTAGCGAGGCAGGCACAAGTATGAATTATGAAGCCTATGTTTTTAATCCTACCTATACAGTAAGGGATGCCAATGGAGGCTACAATCATGTCCCTCCGTTTCGTATTAATCCCGTATCTTTTTCAACGGACGTAATCGATCAAAAGAAACAGCAACGGCTTTTGGGGAATTTGACCACTAACTACAAAATTTTGGATCCTTTAAGCATAGATGTAAGTTTAGGCTACACCCGTCAGTCTATTGATCGAAATTCTTTTATCAGTAAAAATAATCCCCTAGGGAATGGACTAGGCGGCTATGCGAGTGTACAAAAACTATATGATGAGAGTAAGTTAATGGAAACCGTGCTTCGTTTTAACAAAACTTACGGCAAGCATGTTGTCGATGCTATAGCTGGATATTCTTATCAGTATTTTGTAAATGAGGGCTTGAGAAATACTGCTTCTGGCTTCTTGTCTGATGAATTTAAATGGTACAGCCTGCAGGCGGCGAGCGTAGTAAACAGTGTAACCAGCTACAAGGAAAGCAATACGCTGATATCCTTTTACGGAAGATTAAACTATAATTTTGATAACCGCTTTTTAGTAACGGGTACAGTGAGAAGAGACGGTTCAAGCCGGTTCGGATCTGGAAACAGGTGGGGTGTATTTCCTTCTGGTTCGGTAGCCTGGCGCTTATCTCAGGAAAAGTTTTTTAAGATAAAGGCTATTTCTGATCTTAAACTGAGGTTAAGTTATGGGGTAACCGGAAATCAGGAGATTGGAAATTTAAATTCCCTGACTACCTTAGGTGCCAGCTCAACAGGGTATATTGTTGGAGGGCAGCGTGTAACGGTAGTACTTCCACAACAATATGCAAACCCCGATTTAAAATGGGAGCAAACCGCGCAGGTTAACTTAGGTTTAAACTTCGGCCTTTTTAATGACCGTATTAGGGGTAGTTTCGATCTTTACAGAAAGAAAACAACTGATTTATTGCTGCTGGTGGCAGTACCTTCTCCGGCAGTGGTGAATACACAATTGGCAAATGTGGGAAGCGTTGAAAACAAAGGAATTGAACTGGAATTAGGTGCAACAGTAATTGATAAGGATAAATTTGTTTGGGATGTAGATTTCAATATCAGTAGAAACATCAACAAGGTTCTGAGCTTATCCAATGATAAATATCAGGGAAGTAATATACAGATTGCACCATTACAGGGAACAGTGTCTGGAGGATTTGCGCAAACCATTATGCCAGGATATCCGCTGGGTACATTCTTTGGACGAAAATTTACAGGTTTAGATGCGAACGGATTGGAGCAGTACGAAGCTACAAACCAGGTGTTGGGAACCGCACAACCTAGTTTTACCTACGGGTTGAGCAATAATCTGAGATATGGTTCATGGTTTTTAATGGCAAATATCCGTGGAGTTGTCGGAAGCGAGGTATACAACCTTACTGCCAATAATCTGGCCTATAAAAACAATCTTCCAGGCCGTAATGTATTGGTTTCTGCCATTGACGATGGGGTAAGCAGGGCTCAACCTAAGGCTTATTCATCACGCTGGATTGAGAGTGGATCGTTTTTAAGATTAGACAATCTTACGCTAGGCTATAACTTCAAATTTAACAGCAAAGCTGTTTCTTCGGCCCGCTTATTTTTTGTTGGCCAGAACCTGTTTATCATTACCAACTATTCTGGTTTAGATCCGGAAGTAAATTCTGAAATTTCTGCCAGTGGTATTGCACCATTGGGAATTGATTACCTGAGCTATCCAAAGTCAAGAACTTTCAGCTTAGGTGCAAGCGTAACCTTTTAAACATCCAAATCATTAAAATGATGAAAATATCACATAAAATACTTTATGCTTTCCTACTGGTATTCGCAATAAGTGGCTGTACCAAGTTGGATGAAGAACAGTTTGGCCGACTTTCGCCTGCCAATTACTATAAAACCGAACAAGAGGCCCTATCATCAGTGCTGGGAATTTATCAGGCACTTCAGCAGGTGGCCCATATTGGAGATCCATGGCGCATTTCCGAATTCGGGACAGATGAATTCATCGTTCCGGGAAGGGCTAGCGGTGGTTGGTTTGATCAGAATAACATTGATATGATGAACCATGCAGTAAGGCCTGATAATCAGGCTATCGGCAGAGCATGGAAACAAATTTTTCAGGTAATTGGCACAGCAAATGCCGTTATAGAGAGTTTAAACAGCTCCCCATCTGCAGCGAATTTTAAAGCGGTTGCAGCCGAGGCAAAAGCATTGAGAGCTTACGGTTATTTTTATGCCATGGATCTTTGGGGCAATGTGCCTATAGCCACACAGGCACGTATAGATCCAGCCAATTTACCTGCCACCAACAGCCGCGCGGAGGTTTTTCGCTTTGTTGAACAGGAAATGATTGCCGCCGCCGCAGATCTGCCTTCTGTCACTTCGGTTAATAGGACCAGTTATTACCCGAGATTAACCAGGGAAGCCGTTTATACCGCATTAGCAACCCTTTATCTTAATGCAGAAGTTTACACCAGCACTGCAAAATGGGCTGAGGCTAATGCGATGTGCGATAATGTGATCCGTACCAACGCCTATACTTTAGAAGCCAATACAGTTGATAACTTCAAGGCAACAAACGAAGCCAATTCTAAAGAAATTATTTTTGCCTTTTCTATCGATCCTTCTCGGACATCTGGCTCAAACCAGTTTATTCTATATGCGCAACCAGCATTAGATCAGCAGAGATATGGCTTGCCATTTGCTCCTGCTAATGGTTACAGCACTTATCAGGAAGCTTTAGACCGGTATGAAAATATAGATAACCGCAAAAAGCTGATCGAATATGGACCGCAAACATACCCGGATGGCCGGCCATTAGCTGATGCCAAGGGTGTTCAGTTAAACCTGGTTGCTGTAAAAGATTACACCAGCGCCCAGGACAATGAGGGGTATCGGGTATTGAAATATGTTCCGGATGGGGTGAAATGGGCAGGATCGAGTGCAGATAATGACCTCATACTTACCCGTTATGCGGATATTTTGCTGACCAAAGCGGAAGCTCTTTTCAGAACCGGAAGTACCGGAGATGCCCTTACGTTGCTGAACCAGATTCGTGCACGTAGCAATGCGAGTACTCTGGGTGCAATAACACTTCAAAACATTGAGGATGAACGGGCACGAGAGTTTATCTGGGAAGGACATCGCCGCCGTGATATGATCCGGTTTGGAAGCTTTTTCAATAAAACCTGGACTTTCAAAACCACAATTGACCCGGTTTGGAAAGGAATTTATCCTATTCCAACTGAACAGTTGGGATCAAATCCAAAACTTAAACAAAATCCAAATTATTAGAAATTAAAAAGGCTGCGCTGAATATCGCGTGGCCTTTTTCCCATTTATCCAAACGATGAAAATTTTCAGAACCTTAACGCTAATCCTATTCAGTGTATTGGCCGTGCACTGCGTAGCCCAGCAATCTAAGCAGATTCCCCGCGATACCAGCTACAACATTCCTAAAGTTTACAGTCAGATAAAGAAAGATTACCCTTATGCCATTCCGGTGAAAGATAGTTTGCCGGCAGGTTTGAAGGGGTTTAGGGATCTGGTATACGCTACCTTGCCGAATACACCATTTGGAAAACGGGATTTACATCTAGACATTTTCAGGCCTAAGAATGAAACACTACTTCCTGCGTTGATATTGGTTCACGGTGGCGGATGGCGCTCGGGCGATAAATCAATGGAAGTTCCCTTAGCGCAATTAATTGCAAGAGCAGGATTTGCGACCATTCCAATAGAATATCAGTTGTCTTTAGAAGCGCCGTATCCGGCTGCGGTTTATAACATCAAATCAGCTATTCGTTGGATTAAAGCACATGCCAAAACCTATGGGATAGATACCAACAAAATCGCAATCTCTGGCACTTCGGCAGGAGGACAACTGGCCTCTCTGGTAGGAACAACTAATGGCCTGGCAAAATTTGAAGGAAATCAGGGCGAAACCCAAACCTCCAGCAGCGTTCAGGCCATAATTGATATAGATGGGGTAATCAGTTTTGTTGCGCCAAGCTCGCTTAATATCGAGCGGAAACCCGACTCTCCTGACATCGCCTGGTTAGGTGGCAGTTACCTGCAAAGACCCGATTTGTGGAAAGAAGCATCTGCCGGGTATTGGGCAAATGAAAAAACGGTGCCTATGCTTTTTCTTAACAGCGGATTTTCCCGTTTCCATGCTGGGCAGGATGAGCTGACCGGTAGTTTAAAAGAATGGGGCATTTACCATGAAGTTTACCAATTTAATGTAAAAGTCCATCCATTCTGGCTCTTTCATCCCTGGGCAGATGAAACCGCAGGTTATATCTCCGCTTTTATGAAAAAAGTGTTTAAATAGAATAGATCATGGGACAATAGAAAAGTCTTAGGTTGAATTATACTAAAATTCACATTCGTAGTATCTAAATGCTCAGGATTAAAATGTACCTGACCAAAATTTGAACCCTATTGCTTAAAAAGTGCCCTTAACAAAACTTATAAATTTAGATTTTAGCATTTGTTCAGGCTTTCTAATAACCAAGTTTGAATTGATAATCAAATAATAATGAGAAAAATTCTGCATTTGTTCTTGCTCATCGTTGTGAGCAATTTTAGCTATGCACAGGAAGTAAATAAGCTTTCGCCGGAGCAACTTGCCAAAGAAATGGCTAAAACCATTGCCATTAAATGGCCAGATTCGCTAACGCATCAACCCGGTACCACTGCTAAATGGTCTTATGATCTGGGTGTTTTCTTTGAGGGAATGGCTAATATTTACTTAGTAACTCATGAAAAGCAATATGTGACCTATATGAAGCATATTATGGATGTATTTGTTCAGCCAGACGGGAGTATACCCAGATACACGCTGAATGATTATAATATCGATTATGTGAAGAATGGCCGGACCTTACTTTTTCTGTACAAAATAACCAAAGAAGATAAATATTTAAAGGCAGCAAGCCTGCTTCGTGAACAGTTGAAAACACATCCCCGTACAACGGATGGAGGATTTTGGCATAAAAAAGTTTATCCGAACCAAATGTGGCTGGATGGAATATACATGGGACAACCCTTTTATGCAGAATGGTCGGCAACTTTTAACGAAGACAAAAATTTCGACGATATCGCCAATCAGTTTATTTTAATCGAAAAACATGCCCGGGATCCAAAAACTGGGCTCCTTTATCACGGCTGGGACGAGTCGAAACGGCAGGAATGGGCAAATAAATCTACCGGGAATTCGTCTAATTTCTGGGGCCGTGCAATGGGCTGGTATGGAATGGCCCTGGTAGATGTATTGGATTACTTTCCCAAAAACCAACCCAAAAGAAAGCTACTGCAAGACATTTTAACAAGATATGCTACTGCAATTGAAAGCGTTCAACAACCGCAAAATGGCCTTTGGTATCAAGTATTGGATCAGTCAGATCGTAAAGGGAATTATCCGGAAGCATCTGCATCATGCATGTTTGTTTACACTTTGGCCAAAGGCGCGAAGAAGGGCTACCTTAATGGAAAATCCAGAAGAGCCGCAGTTAAAGGCTTTTCAGGTATTAAGAAGCAGTTTTTGGAATTTGGTAAAGACGGATTGCTACACCTCAACGGAACTGTTCAGGTTTCTGGCCTGGGCGGTACGCCTTACAGATCGGGGACTTTTGAGTATTACATGAGTGAACCCGTTATTTCCGATGATCCTAAAGGTATGGGTGCATTTATTCTTGCGGCTGATCAAATGCGACATCTTTAATATAGCAACATTAGGGGCCTTTTCAGTCCCTGATATTTATAACCAAATGATTTGAAGTTATGGCCATCTCAGAATTTGTTCAAAAAGCAGTTTTTCAGTTATATGGTAGGTTACCTGTAGAAGGTTTAGCTGGATTGGGTTCTCTGCGTTTCGAAAATCCGGTCGATCAGTTTATAGCAGAATTACGCAACTCAGGAGCAAAGGTTTTTGTAAATAAGCATGACTATTATTTTTCAGCTGCTTTTGGTCCCATCTCTGAGCGGCTTCGGGGTAAAACAAGAAGACAAATACGTAAGTCCCTTGCTTTTTTGCGTATACGTGAATATGCCAATTATAACTTTAGGGCACAATTAGGCGTAGCCGGTTATGCTGCATTGTTGATTTCCAAGAATGATATGATCCACCTACAATTAATTAACCAATGCCGATTTGCCAGGTTATATATATCAGCGGAAGATATCCTTTCCAGTTTTGCTCAAGCCCGGGCGCTTATTGAACAAGCCAAAGAACTAGATGGGTATTATGTTTCAGGCCCTAAAGCCTTGGTGCATACCCCTTGCAATGTGCTGAGAAATATCGAACATTTAACCGTATATGTGATCAAAAAGGAGAAAACCAATCGAACAGAAAGAAAAATATTTTAAATAAGGAGAGAATGACAGCACCTAAATTTCATCCATTTCTGTAGCCATTCTATCTGCTAAATGATATTTTGGCCAATTTTTGGAACAAATTGGTCAGATTTTGAACACCTCAACGACCTATCCCTATCTATTTTTACAGCAAGCAATAATCGCTATTGCCATGATTTCAAATTTTGCTGAACATGGCTGCCTTTTAACCAAATATTTAAATATGACGAAACGAAATATATTTATCGCATTACAGCTTTTTACTTTTTTTTTCTTTAGCCTGGCAAGAGCCCAACAGACCAACATTCAATTCACCGTTTCGCAAGATGGTACTGGCGATTATAAAACAATTCAGGAGGCGGTAAATGCCGTCCGGGACCATATGCAATTTAAGGTTTCAATTTTTGTAAAGCCCGGCATATATCACGAAAAACTGGTGGTTCCTGCCTGGAAGAAAAACATCCGCATTATTGGAGAAAACCCGGAAAAAACCATAGTCACGAATGGGGATTATACTGGAAAAGCATTCCCAGGAGGAGATTTTACAGGAAATCCTAAATTTGGTACCTATACCTCATACACCGTATTGGTTCAGGGAAATGATTGTAGCCTGGAAAATATCACCATCGAAAATACTGCAGGGCCAATTGGTCAGGCAGTGGCACTAACAGTAGAAAGCGATCGCTTTGCCGCCAAAAATTGCATTTTATTAGGTCATCAAGATACGCTATATACTTCAAAGGATGGACGTTGCTATTTCGAAAACTGTTTGATAGCCGGAACAACTGATTTCATTTTTGGAGAAGCTACCGTGATATTTAGCAAATGTAAAATCAAGAGCTTAACAGATTCTTTTATCACCGCGGCATCCACCACTAAAGAGCAGGCCTTTGGTTATGTGTTTTTAGATTGTGATCTGATTGCAGCACCAGGCGTGAAGAAAGTTTTTTTAGGCCGGCCATGGCGCCCCTTTGCTAAAACAGTTTTCATTCGTTGTAATCTTGGTGAGCAGATCATTCCCGAAGGATGGCATGCCTGGCCTGGCGATCCCTTGTTTGCCAACAAAGATAAAACTGCTTTTTATGCAGAATATAGCAACACCGGGGCAGGGGCGAATACAACTGCAAGGGTTGCATGGGCAAAGCAATTAACCCGTAGAGAGGCCAATAGTTACACGGTCAAAAATATTTTTGGCAACTGGACACCAACTTTTTGATCCATCACAATATGAATTTACTTAAGACAATCGTTCTTCCGCTAATTTGCTTCACAGGTGTGGTCAGCGCACAGGAGTTTATGCCTTTATATCCCAATGGAAAAATCCCGAATTCCAAGGGAACTAAGCGAAAAGACAGTATAGCCAATGAAAGGGTATACAGAGTAGCAACGCCCGGTATGTACTGCTTTTTTCCTTCCAAACAGGAAAATAAGGGTGCTGCGGTAATAATTTGTCCCGGTGGTGGTTATGAACGTCTGGCCTATGTGATTAGCGGAACACAGCTTGCCAAATGGTTTAATACCATGGGTATATCTGCATTTGTGCTGAATTATCGCCTGCCAAATGATCCTGATTTAATAGATAGAGCTAAGGGGCCGCTTCAGGATGCTCAACGGGCTATCAAGGTTGTTCGTTTTAATGCGGTTAATTGGGGCGTTAAGCCTGATAAAATTGGTATCCAAGGCTCTTCTGCCGGTGGCCATTTAGCGAGCTGGGCAGGGACTGCAGCTGTGGATCTTTCCAGACTCGGTGATAACTTAGATACGCTTTCTGCCAAGCCAGATTTTATGATTCTGGTATCTCCTGTAATTGATATGGGTAAGTATGCCCACAAAGGCAGCCGGAAAAATTTGTTGGGTGAAAATACAACACCATCACTGGGAACGGGTTATTCCACTCAGCTATTGGTGAGCAAATCAACGCCTCCTTGCTTTATCGCAGATGCTTTTAACGATCAGGCAGTTGATCCGCACAATAGTTTATTGTTTTATCAGGCTTTACTGGAAAACAAGGTGCCCAGCGCTTTACATATCTTTCCCCAGGGTGGACACTCCATAGCGCTGAGAAACAATCCTGGAAGTACCGAACTGTGGACAATACTTTGCGAAAAATGGATGTTGGAAATGGATTTTATTCCGCCTTCATTGAAATAAGTAACCCATGGCTAAATATATGCACACATGAACCTAAACCATATGAAAACCAAATTGTTGACCCTGTTACTGTTATCTACAGTCAGTGGATTATTTGCACAAACCAAGAAAGATCAGTTTTCCTGGAAAAAATTACCCCAAGTTGCTAAACCGGTTTTTAAAAGAGATACCTTCTCCATTGAAAAACAGGGAGCCAAGGGTGATGGACTATTTTTAAATACCCAATCGATAAATAATACCATCAGCAAATGCAGCCAATCAGGAGGTGGAACGGTATTGGTTCCTGCCGGAATTTGGTTAACAGGTCCCGTACATTTAAAGAGCAATGTAGAATTGCATCTGGTTAGAGGTGCAACCTTATTGTTTTCTAAAGATAAAAGCCAATATCAACTGGTTGAAGGCGATTATGAAGGGAAACCAGCTGCCAGAAACGAATCGCCTATTAATGGAAAAGACCTGGTAAACATTGCGATAACCGGTAATGGGGTTATAGATGGCAATGGAGATGTATGGCGGGCCGTTGGTCAATCACAGCTGACTGCTTCACAGTGGAATGCGAAAATCGCCATTGGCGGCGTATTGAGTGATGATAAACGAAACTGGTACCCCAGCCAGCAGTTCAAGGATGCCCAGAAAGAAGGGAAAAGTATGCTGCTGGATCCCTCAAAGCCCCTCAGTGCTTTTGAAGGGATGAAAGATTACCTTCGTCCAAATTTGTTGGTACTCAAAAGCTGTAAAAAGGTTTTTCTTGCTGGCGTGACTTTTCAGAATTCACCGGCATGGTGTGTGCATCCGCTTTTGTGTGAAGACCTCACCGTAAGTGGAGTGACCATTAAAAATCCACACTACGCGCAAAATGGAGATGGAATCGATATTGAATCCTGCACAAGATTCACCGTTGAAAACAGTGTCCTGGATGTAGGAGATGATGCAATCTGTATCAAATCCGGGAAAGATGAAGAAGGAAGGAAACGGGGAGTTCCATCTTCACAAGGTATCATTTCTGGAAATCTGGTTTATAGCGGGCATGGCGGGGTAGTTATAGGTAGCGAAATGAGTGGGGGTGCCAGCGATATCTTTATCGAAAACTGTACGTTTATGGGTACTGATAAAGGACTACGGTTCAAATCAACACGGGGCAGAGGAGGTGTGGTAGAACGGATATACGCCCGAAATATCAGGATGAAAGATATTCAGCAGGAAGCAATTTTCTTTGATATGTTCTATTTTGTGAAATTTGCAACCGATGGGGAACGCGATACTTCACCGCAGGTTAATGAAGGTACACCTATTTTCAGAAATATGGTATTTGAGAATATTACCTGCCACGGTGCAAAGATTGGAATGTTTATCAGGGGATTATCCGAGATGCATGTGCAGGATATTACGGTTCGTAATTCAACCTTGATATCTGACAGTGGAATAGAGCTCATAGATGCTTCAAAAATTAACCTGGAGAATGTGCGTTTAGAAACTCGGAATAGAAACCCTGTGGTTTCGATTACTGGTGGCAAAAATATACGGTTAAATGACCTCGAATTTAACGCTGGCGCACCGGTTTTTCTATCCGTTGATGGGGATAATAATGAAGCTATAAGCATCAGTAATACTGACTTAAAAGGAGCACAGAAAAACATTGAACTCAAGAATGGTGCATTGGAAAAAGCAGTTAAACTAACCAAATAATGAATTTCTTCCATCAGTTTAAAAAGGACTTGATCTATTTAATCAAAATTTGTAGCCATCAAATTATATTGCTGCTTACATTATGCCTGGCTGTTCGGGCGCAACAAGAAGCAAAGCCGGTATTGGCTTTTCCGGGTGCAGAAGGTTTTGGCCAATATGTAACGGGAGGGCGGGGTGGGAAGGTGATCAAGGTAAGCAATCTCCATGACCACGGCCAGGGGAGTTTTCGCGCTGCCGTAGAGTCTTTGGGGCCCAGGATCGTTGTTTTTGAAGTATCGGGTGTTATAGCTTTAGAAAAAGGTATTCAATTGCTTAACCCCAATATTACAATAAATGGACAAACAGCGCCTGGTGAGGGGATTACCTTAACCAATTACCCCTTTAGTGTAAATACCGATAATGTAATCATCCGTTTTATGAGATTTCGTATGGGTGATGAAAAACATGTTGAGGCTGATGCACTTGGCGGGTTTGAGCATAAAGATATCATGGTTGATCACTGTTCAATGAGCTGGTCAACTGATGAATGTGTATCATTTTATAATAATGACAATTTAACCCTGCAATGGTGCATTATTACAGAGAGTTTAAGAAACTCTGCGCATATTAAGGGGGCACATGGTTATGGTGGTATCTGGGGAGGTAAAAATGTATCATTCCATCACAATTTGATGGCCAATCACGATAGCCGGAATCCAAGATTTGGTGAAAGGGAAGGATCCAAATATGCACTTACAGACTTGGTTGATATGCGCAACAATGTGTTCTATAATTGGGGCAGCAATAGTGCATATGGTGGTGAAGCCATGCATATCAACATTGTGAACAATTTTTACAAACCAGGACCTGCCACGAAAATCAAAAACCGGATATTTTCTATTGATAAATACATGAAGAATCCAACATCTGCTATTTATAATCGCTGGGGTAAGTTCTACATAAACGGAAATGTGATTGAAGGAGAAAAGCAAGTTACAGGCGATAACTGGAAATTTGGCGTATTCAATCAGTTTAATAGCCGATATGCGGAGGTTTCTGAAACGGAAAAAAGTGAAATGAGACTTGCCAGCCCGCATGAGATTCATAACAATGTAAAAACCCAATCAGCAGAACAAGCTTATCGATCTGTTTTGAGCAAAGCAGGAGCCTGTTTAAAGAGAGACGCAATTGATCTTCGCACGGTTGAAAATGTTGTTAAAGGATCTTTTACAGCTGATGGATCAAGCGGTGATTTAAACAGTAAAAATGGAATTATCGATAAAGCATCGGATGTGGGTGGTTTAAGTATGTCCGTTTCAATGCCTGCGTTGCAGGATAGTGATGAAGACGGGATACCTGATGATTGGGAGAAGGCCAATGGACTTAATCCAAACCTGGCAGACTCTCATAAAAGAACGATTAAAAAAGATTATGATAATATAGAGGTATATTGCAATAGCTTAGTCACGCATATACTAAAATAGATAATGGAGTTTTTACTACTACATTTGCTCCCTCTTTAAATGGAGAGATTTGTTTGTAATTAAATCCCAGCCCTGGTGCGTATTAAATTTAATATACTTGCAATTAGGGGATCGAATTCATATTTTATTGCTTAACCTTTAAATAACCAGATATATAGTGCTAAAGAGATTTACCCAGGTTCTTTTGTTTTTACTGGTATTAACATGCTGGGATTTGGCTAATGGGCAGATTGTTGCCAATATAGTACATTATTCTACAGCCAACGGGCTATCTGATAATCGGGTAACCTATATTTTGCGCGATAAAAGTGGGTTTATGTGGTTTGGATCCTGGGCAGGACTGAATAGATTTGATGGAACCAATTTTTTAAACTTTAAATCCTATCCAGGCGATAATTCAGACCTCAGGAACAATAGAATTGATGAAATTGTCGAGGATTTTGAGAATCGGTATCTGTGGGTTAGAACTTACGACAACAGGGTATACTGCTTCAATAAGCGTACACAGCAATTTATTCCCATCAGTACCCTTCTTAAGGGTAAGATAAATGACAAAGTAACTTTTCAGCGTATCCTTGCGGTAAAAAAGAATGAGATTTGGTTAAAAACGATCAATAATGGAGTAGTATGGATCAATTATTCGGGAGCCGTTCAGCCTGAAGTTGGAGCGAATAAATTTAGGGTTATAGTTGCTCAAAATAGTTCATTCTTTCATCTGGATAGATTGAATAATGCCTGGGTTGGAACTGTATCCGGTATAATACGTGCTGATAAATTACCTGACGGGGATCGTAAAATTTACGCTGTGAAGCGGCTCCTTGATTCAACAATAATCGGAGTAGCAGAAGATAAGGACTATATCTGGCTGGCATCGGCAAAGGGCTCATTAACCGCTATTGGACTGGATCTCAAAAATGTCAGAACATTTAATCTGCCAACTGGCGGAATCAACTATCTGTTGGTTTCTAAGGTTTATCCACGAATTTATTGTAGTACAAATTCAGGCACATTATACTCCATTTCCAGCGATGGAATCATTCAAAAGCAGTTTCAGGTGCGTTCAGCGTTATATGCAATGTTTGAGCAGCGTTCAGGAATATTATGGGTTGAATCTCAGTTGCATGGTGGAATCCGTTATTCGCCGGATGCCCGTGAATTACAGTTTCCTTTTCCAAAGGCAAGCTATGATTTTAAGCCATGGCTATGGAATTATACGTTGGTCGAAGACCGGGACAACGTAGTTTGGACAAACGCTGCTGAGGATCTTAGATATTATAACGATAATACTAAAAAGTTAACCCCCTTTTCGACAAAGGGGAATCCGAGCCGGCAAAAAAATATCAGGAGGTTATTCTTGGATCCTGATGGGGTACTCTGGTTTGGCTCAGGAACTCAAGGCATAGAGAAAGTGGTCTTGCAGGACCAGCATTTCAAACTGCGTCCCGCCACTCAACAGCTGACTTTAGAGAACCTGGAGAATGACATTCGCGGATTGATGGTTGATCGGAAAAACAGGCAATGGGTTGGAACTAAATCGGGATCCGTGCATGTTTACCAGAATGGCAAAAAACTACAAGGTCTATTTACCTCTGAATTTAAAAATCTGGGTGGTGTATATTGTATTTTAGAAGATAAAAAGAATAATGTATGGATGGGAACAAAGTCTGGAGGGGTACTTCTGGCAAAACCAAACGGTAATGGCCAATACAGTGTCTCTCAGTTTCTTTTTAACAAGGATTTTCCAGGCAGTAATGCCATCTATTCACTTTATGAAGATGGACGCGGCCGTTTATGGGCTGCCTCTTTTGGAAATGGATTGGTGGAAATAATCCAGAAAGATGAAAAAGTAATATTTAATACGGTACAAAATACCTTTAAAGGGTTTCCACCTAACGGTTTCAATAAAATCAGATGTATTGCCGAGGATAAATCGGGATGGATCTGGCTTGGGACTACCAACGGGCTTTTGATATTTAATCCCAATCAGCAAGGAACCTATAGCTTTAGTATTTACAAGAAAGTGCCCAATGAAATAGCCAGTTTAGGGGGCAACGACGTTCAGTATATTTACCGTGATACTGATGACAAAATGTGGGTTTTGACTGCGACAGGTGGACTGAATCTTGCACTAAGTCAAAATCAAAAATCTTTGTCTTTTAAAAATTATTCCAGGAAAAATGGACTTCCAAGTGACGTTTTGCTCAGTTGTCTGGAAGATGATCAGAAAAATATCTGGATCGCCACACAAAATGGAATCTCCAAGTTCATCCACGGAAAACAAAAATTTCAAAATTATAACTATAATGATGGCCTGGAGAACGTGACTTATTCTGAATCGTCGTGCGCGCGCACCAAGGATGGGGATTTTGTTTTTGGAACGCCCTCTGGGTGTTTGATTTTCAATCCTGAGAAAATAAGTGCCAAAAAAGTAAATGCCCAGTTGGCATTGACTGGCTTACAGATCAATAGCCAGGTGATTACGCCCGCTTTAGAGGGCTCTCCATTAACATCAGATATCAACGAAACAGAAAGGATTGTTCTGGAACATGATCAAAATGTACTGGGTTTAGATTTTGCAGTGCTGGACTATCATCAGAATGAAAGGCTGGATTATGAGTATAGGCTTGTCGGTTATGATGATGTATGGCGAAGTACAGAAGGTCAGACCAGGGCTACCTACACTAAATTGCCTGCAGGGAAATATCTGTTCGAAGTACGTTCATTAAATGATGAAAGATTCGAGAAAATACCCTATCATTCATTGCGCATTGTTGTAAATAATCCTCCCTGGAGGAGTTGGTGGGCCTATATGATTTATCTGGTAATGATTGTGGGGCTAATAATCCTGGGGCGCAAAGTTGCCATTACCGTATTTAAACTTAAGCAGGGGATTGTCGTGGAACGGCAACTGGCAGATTTGAAGCTGGGCTTTTTTACTCAGATCTCACACGAGTTAAGAACTCCGCTTACCTTGGTCATTAACCCGAGTGAGGAAATATTGAAACATGAAACGCTCTCTGATAGGGGAAAAGCATACATGACCGTAGTGGTTAAAAACACCCGCCGGATGCTAAGAATGGTCAATCAGGTACTCGACCTGCGCAAGGTACAAAGTGGTGAGGGAACCCTTCGCCTGTTTAATATCGACGTGGTTCAATTTGTGAAAGAGCACATTGATTATTTCAGGGCAAGTTTAATACAACGGAATTTACTTATTGAAGTAAACTCCGTGTTACCCAAGCTAAATGCGCTAATTGACCCTGAGAAATTGGAAATTGTACTTTTCAATGCTTTGGCAAATGCTATTAAATTCTCCCCTGAAAATGGTGTTATTAGCATCACTATAGATAAATTATCGGAGAAAATATTTAGGATTACGGTTGCAGATGAAGGTACAGGTGTTCAGGAGCATGAACTCTCAGATATCTTCAGGCTTTATTATGAAGGGAAGCAGTTTGGGCAAAATCAGAACAAGGGAACAGGGATAGGCCTGGCCCTCTCGAAAGAACTGATTCTACTGCACCGGGGAAAAATTTGGGCTGAACATAACAAACCCAATGGCTTGAAGCTGATTATTGAGCTTGCGCTAGGGATGGGGAATTATAAACTGGATGATATCGTAGAAAATACTGGAGTTCATAGCACTCCGGTTCAGCTTTTGAATGGACCTATACTTGTCCCGGATCACGATTTTATTTTAAATGTGGAAAAAGGGGAGAAGCTCAGGATTTTGCTGGTAGAGGATAATGATGAACTCCGGGAGTTTTTAACTGTTAAGTTTAGCGATGTGTACCAGATCGAAACGGCTAAAGATGGGGCAGCGGGCTTGGAGAAAGTAAAAAGCCTGCAACCAGATTTGGTTTTATCAGATATTATGATGCCCAGGATGGACGGTCTCCAATTGTTGGAACAGATTAAAAACAACCCGGAAACCAGTCATATACCAGTAATCCTGTTAACAGCCAAATATGCTGTAGAGAGCCAGATTGAAGGCCTAAAATATGGTGCAGATTATTACATCACCAAACCATTTGACTTTCAGCTTTTAGAAACAGCAATGGAGAAGGTTTTAAAGCAGCGACAAAAAGTATTTGAACAAATTCAACAAGAAGAGGAATTGCCCGCCGAGGAAACCCGTGTGATGACACAATACGACCAGGAATTCTTACAACGGGTAATAGAAGTGGTAGAAAGTAAACTGGACGATTCAGCATTTAATGTAGAAGAGGCTGCTGATTTAACCCGAATGAGCCGATCGGCCTTTTACAGAAAATTTAAGAGTTTAACAGGCATTGCACCCGTGGAATTTGTCCGCGATACGCGTGTGCGAAAGGGTAAGGAAATATTGGACGCCGGAGAAGATAATGTTTCTATGGTTGCTTATGCAGTTGGTTTTAGTACACCAAAATATTTCAGCGTTTGTTTCAAAGCTGTCTATGGAATCAATCCTTCTGATTATCTAAAAAAAATCAGGAAAAGATCCTGATCCGACTCTTTAATCGAGTTCAAGTGTTTTAGGTCAGATCAATCATTAAAACAGATATTTAAAGTGATAATCTTCTTTTTTAGGCCCTGAACGGGCCTAATTGTCGAAATATTGTCCTTATTCGTCTAAATTTTGCTCTTGCTTTTTCTCCCAAATAGGCAAGTTTGTTCTGGGGTATCGGTAAACATTATTTTGTTTCTGTTTAAGCCCAAACCCCAATAACCAAATTAAACCCTATATGAAAGAAAGGAAAATTGGATCATCTCCAATAGGCGAATCGTTTCTTACGATGAGTTTGCTCATGCCATTAGAATGCTTTTATGCTGGCGTTAAAAGAAAGGGTAAGTTTTAGCCCTAGCTATCTTAACCACAGACCACCTCAACGCTCCCCATTTATCAACCATTTTAACCAAGTATCCAACATGCTAAACAAAACAGTTACAGAATCAGATTCTTAATTGGAATCCATTAATGCAATCGATTGTATTGCGCTATCTATTAATTCAAATTGTTTCTAACCAAATCAATCCAACCTTTTTATCTATTGCAAGAAGTAGAAAGGTTTAAACTTAAATTTTATGAAAAGACTTTTACTGATTTCGCTGCAGTTATTGCTCTGCATGTCGGTATGGGCACAGACATCAAGAATTACCGGACAGGTAATCGATGAAAAAAATAAGCCTCTTGTCGGCGCATCAGTGATGCAAAAGGGTGCCGGCAGTGGAAGCACGACAGATGCCAGCGGAAAATTCCAGTTGCAAATTTCTAACGCTGGAGAGAAAATTTTAATGGTAAGATATGTAGGCTACAAAAGCCGGGAAATTAAGCTTGGTACCCAAACGGTGATCAATATTCAATTGGAAGAGGATGCATCTACATTGAACGAGGTTGTGGTAAACGTAGGATATGGTACCGTTTCACGCGAACGCCTCGCCGGATCGGTGTCATCAATCAAAGCAAAAGATGTTGCCGATTTTCCCGTATCGAGCCTGGCCGAAGCACTTGCAGGTAAGCTGGCAGGTGTATCAGTTGCTCAGAATGAAGGTGCACCAGGTGCTGATTTCCAGATCCTGATTCGGGGAGGAACATCAGTAACGCAGGATAATGCACCATTGTATATTGTTGATGGGGTACCGCTGGAAAGGGCACTCTCCATTATTTCACCTTCAGAGATTGTATCAATTGATGTTCTAAAGGATTTGGCTTCAACTTCCATTTACGGTGCACGTGGAGCCAATGGTGTGGTAATCATTACCACCAAGAGTGGCAGGCCGGGTAGGCCTGTAGTATCATTTGATACCTATGCAGGTGTACGCAAAATTACCAACTATGTTGATATGATGAACCCCTATGATTATGTACGCACGCAGTACGATATGAATATGGTGCACTTTAGCGGTAGTATTGTAACGGATACCGCTACAGTAAACGGATTTAAAAGGCGTTACGGTAATTTTGAGGATTTCGAAATCTACAAAAGCTTTCCTGTAGTCAATTGGCAGTCCCGCGTATTCGGAAGGGCTGCATTTTCAAATACCCAAAACCTAAACCTTAGTGGCGGTTCTCAGGGAAGTACATATAGCTTTAGCGTTAACAGGACTGATGAACAGGGAATCATGCTCGCATCAGGGCTTACCCGTACTTTTGCTACTTTCCGCTATGATAACGACATCTCTAAGACATTCAAAGTCGGCATTAATGCACGTTATAGTGATCAGTTGGTTACCGGAAACGGAACCTCGGTAAGTGGATCAAACGGTGGGCTTCAAAACTCCGCAAGGTTTCAGCCCTATGAAGGGGTGAGCAATCTCTCTCAGCGGAGCGATGACGCGCTTTTCGAGGATCAGATCGACCTAACAACACCTGTTGGTGCTGCAACTCGGGATCAACGTTTGAACAAAAACCTGGATTTGATTACCAGCGGTTATATCAATGTAAATATCTCTCCCAAATTTACCTTTAGATCCAATGTAGGCTACCGCGTCGGAACCAATGAAAATGACTCGTTTAGAGGTGTGGTACAGTATGAATCATCCAGTTTTTCCCGCTATGGGAATTATAAGGATCAGCCTTTTGTTGAGTTGAGCGACGCCAAAACGATTGGGATCAATAATAGCAACACCTTGAACTATCGTACTACTTTTAAAAAAGATCATCGTCTTGAGGTACTGCTTGGAGAAGAAATCAACTTGTTGAATGTGAATAGCTATGGACAAAGAATCAATTATTTTCCTTCTAATGTAAATTGGGAACAGGCTTTCGGAAATATCCAGCAAGCCAATGCACCCCAGGGTTTTATACAGCCTTCGCCAACCAATAATGTGCAGAGCGAAAGATTGCTTTCTTTCTTTGGCAGAGCGATGTATTCTTATAAGTCGAAATATAACCTGAATTTCTCGATCAGGCGGGATGGCTCGTCCAAGTTCGGACCTGAGAACCGTTGGGGTGTTTTCCCATCTGCACAGGCAGCATGGAGACTCTCTGATGAATCGTTTTTCAAAGCCCTTAAACTGGATTGGGTGAATGGATTAAAACTTCGCGCTAGTTACGGTACAGCGGGTAACAACAGGGTAAACAGCGATAGGCTTTTTGCAACCATTTTTGCCACCAGTTCTTCTTTAGGCGGATACGCAGATACTGATAATTCTCAAACTGCAGGATTGTATCCTACTGCACTGGAAAATAGAAACCTGAAATGGGAAACTACGATTTCTAAAAACATTGGTTTGGACATTGACCTTTTGGGCTCGAAGTTGACTGCTTCGGTCGATCTTTATTCAAATACCACAAACGATCTATTGCTAAATACCAATATTCCACAACAGATGGGGTACAGTCAGCAAACTCAGAATATCGGCTCCACCAGAAACCGCGGTCTTGAAGTTCAACTGAATTATCAGGCTGTTACTGGTAAAGACTTCAGCTATAACACTTCTTTTAATATTTCATTCAACCGTAATATCGTACTCAAACTTAATCAGGCAGGTTCATCTGATTATGGATACGCCGTAACTTCAGGATGGGGAGTTCAGGGTACTGATTTCTGGGTGCAGGTTGGTAGACCTGTTGGCCAGTTCTATGGATTTGTTTCTGATGGATTTTACACCCTTGATGATTTTGACCGGGCATTTTACGAATCAGAATTAGCAGCCGGAAGAAGAACCTGGAGATTAAAACCTGGTGTAGCCAGTGATGCAGCTGCATTGAATCAGGGCGTATTTCCAGGGGTGATGAAACTTAAGGATCTCAATGGCGATGGAATAATAACTGATGCTGATAAAACGGTACTGGGCGGCTACCAGCCTAAATTTTTTGGAGGCTGGAACAATCAGTTTACTTACAAAGGTTTCGACCTGAGCGTTTTTGTCAATTTCTCTTATGGCAACAAAACCTATAATGCCAATAAGATCAACTTTAGCTCCAATTTTCAGGTAAATGGTAATAACTTCCTGGAAAAGTTCAAGGATCGGTACCAGTATTTTGATTCAAACGGAGCACCAATTCTTAATTGGGACGCATTACAGGCTGCCAACGCCATTACCACTACCTATGCACCTACTTATGGTTTCCGCCTGCCCGTATCTGAAGCTATTGAAGACGCCTCATTCTTGCGTATAACCAATGTTACTTTTGGTTATACACTCCCTTTAAAACTAATCCAGCGCACTAAGGTTTTATCGAAACTCCGCATTTATGCGACTGTAAACAATCTCTACACCTTTACCAATTACAGTGGGTTTGATCCACAGGCTAATACACGGTTTAGCCCGTTAACACCTGGGGTTGATTATAATGCCTACCCAAGGAACAGGTATATGCTTGCTGGTCTTAATGCTACATTTTAACCGTTTTCAGCTATGAAATCAATAAAAAAACATATTATACTTTCGCTAACTATTGTTAGCATTGTTTTTTCTTCCTGTAAAAAAATACTGGACTATCAATCCCCATCCAGGTTAAATTTGGAAGAAACTTTTGAGAGCGCAGATTATACCAACTCTGTAATTTTAGTTGTATACAACAAGGAGGAAGGTGCGAGAGGGTA
>Ga0182006_1000382_pt1 | contig 36661 bp, 33 predicted proteins | sample Sormic07211104_1_FD_123022 | JGI IMG/M metagenome (GOLD analysis project Ga0182006, IMG submission 123022) | Rhizosphere microbial communities from Sorghum bicolor, Mead, Nebraska, USA - 072115-104_1 MetaG | ecosystem: Host-associated > Plants > Roots > Rhizosphere | place: USA: Nebraska...
AAGTTGCCGGTGCTTTGTGGTGGAACTGGTATGTATATTCATAGTATTCTACAACAGCATGAATATACGTCTATTCCTGTTCAGCAGGAATTCAGAGAAAGAATCCAGCACTTTGATATAGAAAAGTTAAGGGAGATTTTAGCTACATATCCCATTGCTCATACAAAACATGCAGACCAGTCTACAATTAAACGGCTGATCAGGGCGATTGAAATAGCCGAATATCTGAAAGTTCACCCAATGGATTCGAAGGCAAGACCTGCATTCAATCCGCTGGTTATTGGTTTAACAGCTGATGTGGAAATGAGGAGAGAGAGGATACGGAACAGACTGGAACATAGGCTGGAGAATGGAATGATTGAAGAAGCCCAGGCTCTGATGAAGGCTGGGATAAGTAAGGATATGTTGATATTTTATGGTCTGGAATATAAGTTTATGGTGTCCTACCTTTCGGGAGAACTCAATTTTCAGGAACTTAAAGAAAGCCTTTTTACTGCTATTTGCCAATATGCGAAGCGTCAGATGACCTTTTTCAGAAAGATGGAAAAGGATGGTGTAAAGATTCACTGGGTGGATACACAACAGACCGATTCTATAGAAACAAGGGTAATTGAGCTATATAAGGAACATTTTTCTGTTTAGTGCTCAAAAGAACCATATACTCAAACTGCTGTATATAAGCGCCTAGTGCTTAAATATGCAGCGTGGCATGCAATTTGTTTGGATAGAGGTGTTAGGTTTACAAATAAACAAATACAAAAATGAAAACAACTACAAAAATCATAGCTTCTGCAGTAGCTGCCGTGGCTTTATTCTTTACCACGAATGTAAATGCCCAGTCTCCAAAATTAGGTATAGGCTTAAATGCAGGTATACCAACTACTAACGGATATAATTTCGCACTTGGTGGAGATCTTCGTTTTCAATTTGACGTCTCAAAACAAGTTTCCATTCCTGTAACTGCAGGATATACGAATTTCTTTGGAAAGAAAGATTACTTTGCTCCTGGAGTGGATATGCCTAGCGCAGGTTATATTCCTGTAAAAGCTGGGGTAAAAGTGTTTTTTGATGAAACAGGTTCAGGATTTTATGGAATGGGAGAATTAGGTGCTGCCATTGGGGTTAGCAATAATGCAAAAACCGGCTTTCTTTATTCTCCGGCAATTGGATATTCCTGGAGCAATGGCTTAGACCTTGGTCTGAAATATGAAGGAATTGCGAAAGGAACAAAAATCGGACCTGAGAATATAAACCAGGTTGCTTTGCGTATTGCTTACGGCTTTAAGCTTTAAGATTTAGAAATCAATTAGATAGGGAACGCCCTGCAGGAGTACTGCAGGGCGTTCCTGCTTTTGGCAGATCTGACCCGGTTTTTTATTTTGTAATAATTAGCTCATAAATGCCTTTAACCCTCTAAAAAATGATGTTCTTTTTTAAATATTCAAATTTAAAATGCTATTTTGAGCAAAAAACAAAACATATGAATAAATATATAGGAGCAGTACTTTTATTTGCTTTGTTTTCCTGCCAGAATACAGAGCATCATGCTGCAGCTGCAGCAGATAGTACTGAAGTGCCTGCAAAAAGTGGTAGTGCGGTCAGTTTAAAAGAACCTGCAGTCCAGGCAATATATACAGATTATATTGTGCTTAAAAACGCATTGGTAGACACTAAATATGAGGAAGCTAAAGCTGCTGCTAAAGTGCTTTCTGCAAAGTTGGCTGTGTTTCAGGGCTGTGAGAATACGGCATTAATTGCAGATAAAATTAAGGACGCTAAGAACATTGAAGAACAGAGGAAAGAGTTTACTTTTTTGAGCTCTGATGTCATTGCTATGTTTAAACATGCTGATTTGCTGTCGGGAACTATTTACGTACAGCATTGCCCAATGGCCAACCATGGTGACGGAGGAGACTGGTTATCGTCAGACAAGAAGATCCAGAATCCTTACTATGGATCAGAGATGATGGATTGTGGAGCAGTTATTGAAGAAATAAAAGGAAAATAATTTAGTTTTCCTGATTAATGATCAGTCATTTAATAATTATTTAACAGCTTTGTTATAGTTGTTAAACCACGAATAGAGATAGATTAATTACTTTTGTTATTATAAATTATAAGATATGTCAGAGATTGCAGAAATTAAGATTGATGGTAAAGTGTACGAATTCCCTGTTATTACAGGAACTGAAGGTGAAAAGTCAATAGATATTTCAAAGTTAAGGGATCAAACAGGTTATATTACCCTTGATTTTGGGTACAAAAATACAGGCTCTACAAAAAGTGCGATTACTTTTTTAGATGGCGAAAAAGGTATTTTAAAATATAGAGGTTATGCTATCGAAGAACTTGCCGAAAAATCTACTTTCCTGGAAGTTGCTTATTTGCTGATTTATGGTGATCTTCCAACTCAGGAGCAGCTTGCTGACTTTCAATCTCAGATCAGCCGCCATACGCTGATTCACGAAGATATGAAGAAGTTCCTGGATGGTTATCCTTCGAAATCGCATCCAATGGCTCAGCTGGCTTCTTTGGTGTGTTCACTTTCTACATTCTATCCTGAATCTCTTAATGCCAATTCCTCGCCAGAAACCATGGATCTGACCATGATTAAACTTCTGGCTAAATTCCCTACTATCGTTTCTTTCATTTATAAAAAGTCCTTAGGTCATCCGCTGATTTATCCTAAAAATAAATTCGACTATGTGACCAATTTCATTAACATGATCTTTGGTCAGCGTACAGAAGAGATTGAGATTGATCCGGTTGTAGTTAAAGCAATGAATACTTTATTAATTCTTCACGCAGATCATGAGCAAAACTGTTCTGCTTCTACGGTAAGAATGGTAGGGTCTTCAGATTGTAATCTGTATGCTTCTGTTTCTGCGGGTATTGCTGCTTTGTGGGGACCGCTTCATGGAGGCGCCAACCAGGCTGTAATTGAAATGCTGGAGAAAATTAAAGAGGATGGAGGAGATACTGAAAAATGGATCAATAAAGCGAAAGATAAAAATGATCCTTTCCGTATGATGGGCTTTGGTCATCGTGTGTATAAGAACTTTGATCCAAGGGCAAAGATCATCAAAAAGGCATGTGACGAGATCCTGGAGAAGTTAGGCATCAATGATCCTGTTTTAGAAATTGCCAAGAAGCTGGAAGAAGCTGCATTAAGCGATCCTTATTTTGTAGAACGTAAGTTATATCCTAATGTAGATTTTTATTCTGGAATTATTTACAGAGCTTTAGGTTTTCCTACAGATATGTTTACAGTATTGTTCGCTTTAGGACGCTTACCGGGATGGATTGCACAGTGGAAAGAAATGCATGAAAACAAAGAACCAATTGGTCGTCCCCGTCAAATCTATGTTGGCCACACCAACAGGGATTTTGTAAGCATCGAAAAAAGAGGTTAATCAATTATAGACTATAAAAAAACGTCCGGACAAATAGTCCGGACGTTTTTTTATGTATTTGAAGGTTAAGCGATGAAGTAATAGATAGATCTTTCTATGATCCATTCTGAAATCCCAAACGCAATAAAATAGAGGATGAACAGGGTAATCATCTTTTTAATAATTACCTTTTTTGGGCGCTGATAAAATACGGTAAGTGCTTTGAATAAATACCAGGCTATACCAATGACAACTAAAAATTGTATCATGCTACTTATCGCTCCAGAACCTAATAGCCTTCTTAAGGGAACAGTAAAGATCTGGACAATAAAAAATGCTGTAGTTCCGTGAATCGTAAAAATCAGGTGGTCCAGGTAATAAATGTGATTTTTCCTGAAGTTCCACATAATGAACAGTGCGAGCAAAGGCATAAGGAGGAAATACTGTTTAGGACGGTAATGCTCCAGTTCCTCTTTAACAGACCAGTTACCCGAGGCAGATTTTTGATTGATGGCAATTTCCCGTTTTTTCAATATGCGGTCAAACCAGGAATCTCGGTCGTTTTCTGGCAATTTTTGCTGTCTGGACAGATAAGCCTCATAAGTACTGTCTTGCTTTATGATATGGTAACGCTGGTATTTTTCTAAAAGGTCTTCATACTCTTCTCTATCGGTTTTGGAAGTGTCTATTGTTGCCTTGAGTTGTTTGATCTGTTCTTCCTGTTGTTTGAAACTGAGCGTTTTAAATTCCTGTGCATTTACTTTTTTCTGAAAAAAATCTGCTGTTTTGCCAACAAATGAATCCTCATCGAAACCTTCTTCCTTTAAATCTTTTGTGATGTCTGACGCGGCCACCTTAACATTTTTTACCGTCTCATGTTGCTGGTGTTTTTCTTGTTCATGTTCCAGTTTTTTTGGTACTACAATAAAATAAACAATAGAAACAAAAATATACATGCTCACCGGATTGATATACCTGGCCCTTTTACCGGCAAGATAGTCGAGTGTAACCTGTCCTGGCTCTATGAGCAGGGGCTTAAGGGTTTGAAAGAACTTATTGTCGAAATGAAAGTAATGAGCAATACTATGGCTGATGAACTGCCAGAAGTTCTCCTTGATTTCCAAATTGGCTTGCCCGCAATTGCTGCAATAATGTTTTTCTACATGTTGCCCGCAATTGAGGCAATTGTGTTCTTTTCTGTACTTACCTGACATAGAGTGTTAAAAGTATAGTGTTTTCGGTTTTAATGATTAACATCCTGAATTAAAATCCGGTCGTGCTTGTGCTTGAACAAAATGGCAAATAAAATGGTGATCACTAAGGCATAAATAGTAAAAGACAACCAGATGGAATGCCAGTCTTTCATATGGATCGCCTTGTTAAATGTTCCGTTTTCCAGAATGCTGACACCTTGTTCTTTAATGAATTTTCCTAATTGCAAATTATTTATATCTGTATCCAGAAATGCAGATGTTGAGCTGATATCGGTAAAGGACTTCGTGAAATATTTATCAATCATCCACCCGGAAACAAGACTGCCAAATACTGCACCTACACCATTGGTCATCATCATAAACAGACCCTGAGCAGAAGAACGTGTTTTTGCGGTTGTAGAGGTTTCCACAAAGAGAGAGCCTGAAATATTGAAGAAGTCAAAGGCCATGCCGTATACGATACAGGAAAGCACAATCATCCACAGGTTCCCTGTTGGGTTTCCGTAGGCGAATAATCCAAACCTGAATACCCAGGCCAACATGGCTATGATCATCACCTTTTTAATTCCAAAGCGATTGAGGAAGAAAGGAATAGCAAGGATAAACAGGGTTTCTGAAATTTGTGAAATCGACATAATAATGGTCGAATATCTCATCACCAGCGAATCAGCATATTTTGGGAAATGTTTAAATTCATCTATGTATACATCTCCATAAGCATTGGTAAGCTGGAGGGCTGCTCCTAAGAACATGGAAAAGATAAAGAACAGGGCCATCTTATAGTTGGTGAACAATTTGAAAGCTTCCAGTCCAAAAGTTTGTGCAAAGGAATTTTTCTCCGAGATTAGTTTCTGTGGCTTACACGCAGGAAGGGTTAAGGCATATACAGCGAGACCAACTGCAGCTACTCCTGCAATGTAAAACTGATAGGCAGTCGCTTTATTTCCAGTTAGGTTGGTGGTCCACATGGCGATGATAAAGCCTACAGTACCCCATACGCGAATGGGGGGGAAGTCTTTGACTACATTCAGGTTTCCAGACTTTAAGGTTGTGTAAGATATAGAATTACTTAAAGAGATGGTTGGCATATAGCAGCACATTGCGACCAGCATAACCCAAAAGAAGGTATCCGGACTTTGTACCTGGGGAAGATAAAATAGTACTCCGGCGTATAGAATGTGAAGTATGCTGTACAAAACTTCTGCATTTACCCATTTGTCAGCAATAATTCCGGTTAATGTTGGCATCACCAGGGATGCAAAACCCATTGTTGCGAAAATAGCTCCGAATTGTGTACCGTCCCACTGTTTTGTCCCGAACCAATAGTTTGCAATTGTAAGTAACCACGCACCCCACACGAAGAATTGCAGAAAACTCATCACAGTTAAGCGAAACTTAACATTCATAATAATAGTTTAGTTTGAAGTATTGTTAGTAATGGCTGAATATAAAACTATTTTGAAACAAAATCTAAATTGTTCTTAAATACTTATACCAGCCTTTTGTATTTTTTTCGAGAGGTCAGGCAGAATTTCTTTTGTTAAGTTCGTCCCGGATCTTTGCTGCTTTTTCATAAGCTTCTTCTGCGATAGCTTCCTGAAGTTTTTGTGTCAGTTCTTCGATTGTTAGAGATTTATAATTTGTTCCGGGAATAGAGGTACTGATGTCTTCTGAACCTTTTTCTTTAGTCATATCCATGTTTTCAAGAAAAAGAAGATCATTGCCTTCAATAACAATACCTGCTGATGAAATGATAAATTCATAAGTGTAAATAGCCGCGTTGAAACGTACGGCAAGAGCGATAGCATCAGATGTTCTGGCATCGATTTCCTGCACGTTTTCACCGTCTGTACAAATGAGTTTGGCAAAGAATACACCGTCTACCAGGTTATAGATTAGAATTTCTGTAATTTGAATTCCATAGGTCTGGGCAAAAGATTTGAAGAGATCATGCGTAAGCGGTCTGCTTGGTGTCATTTTCTCTATTTCAATGGCAATAGCCTGTGCTTCGAAAGCACCAATAATAATAGGAAGACGTCTTCTTCCATTTACTTCTCCCAAAACCAATGCATAAGCACCGGACTGAGTCTGGCTATACGATAGGCCAACGATATCTAGTTTTACTTTTTTCATATTAAAGAATATAGGGCAGGCCGGAGCCTGCCTTATATTTTTATCCTTTATGTGCTTTTAAAGCTTCAATTAATTTAGGTACTACTTCAAAGGCGTCACCAACGATTCCGTAATCTGCAACTTTAAAGAAAGGAGCCTCCGGATCTTTGTTGATCACAACGATTACTTTGGAGGAGCTTACACCAGCCAAATGCTGGATAGCACCAGAAATACCAATCGCAATATATAAGTTAGGGCTGATCGCAATTCCCGTTTGGCCAACGTGTTCGGAGTGGGGTCTCCAGCCCGCATCAGATACCGGCTTGGAGCAAGCGGTAGCAGCACCCAGTAAGTTGGCAAGTTCTTCAATCATTCCCCAGTTTTCAGGACCTTTGAGGCCTCTTCCTGCAGATACTACCAGTTCTGCATCTGGCAGAGAAATTTTATCAGTAGCCCGAACAATTTCCTTTACAATGGCTGCAAGGTCTGTAGATTTAACTTCTGGTGTGAAGTTTTCAATTGCAGCATCAACAGACGATTCCTTAGTTCCAAACGCGTTAGGGTTTAGGGCAATCACTTTATTTGCGGAGGTTAATTCTGTAACTGCAAAAGCTTTTCCTGAGAAAGCGTTTTTCTTTACTGTAAATTTACCATCTGCTGTTTGAGGCAGTTCTACTGCGCCATCTACCAATCCTGCTTTAAGCTTTACAGCTACCCTTGGTGCCAGACCTTTTCCAGAGAAGGAGTTGGACAATACAACGATATCTGCATTTTCTTTAGCTGCAGCTTCTACGATTACAGATGCATAGGCCTGGTTTACGAAGTTCTTCAACTGATCAGAAGATACGTTCAAGACTTTGGATGCGCCGTATTTTCCTAATTCTTTCAGCTCATTTTCACCAACATTACCGATAGATATCGCGGTTAAATGAGTTCCTTGTCCATCTGCAATAGCTTTTGCATAAGAAACAGCTTCGAAACCTGATTTCTTAAATTTGCCATCGGCTTGTTCTACATATACTAAAACTGACATAAATATCTTTTAATTAAATTTTTGTAAAAAAGGAGTCCTTAGATCACCTTTGCTTCCGTGTGTAATAAGTCAATTAATTTTGCGGCCTCTTCTGCAGGGACTTGTTTAACGGCTCCTCTTGGGGCAGGGGTCTCAAATTTAACCACCTTGGCAACTTCTGCAATTTCAACTGCTTCTACAACCTGAAGGGATTTGGTTCTTGCAGACATGATTCCTCTCATATTAGGAATTCTAGGTTCCGCGACACCTTCCGCACAGCTTGCGATAAATTTGCCTGTAACTGAAACCACTTCCTTACCGCCTTCGATTTCACGCTCCAGTGTTGCGGTGGTTCCATCGTAATCCAGTTTTTTAATGATAGATATTGAAGGGATATCCAAAAATTCACCAACCATTGCAGCTACCTGCGCGCCATTATAGTCGATAGACTCACGACCACATAGGATCATATTAAAATCTCCGGTTTTAGCATATTCAGCGATTTGGTAAGCTGTAAAATAGGCATCACGTGGTAGCGCATTAATCCTAACCGCGTCATCGGCACCGATCGCCAGTGCTTTTCTAATGGTAGGATCTGTACTGCTGTCGCCTACATTAATTACGGTAACGGTACCTTTTCCACCTTCGCAAAGTTCAATTGCTCTCGATAAAGCAATTTCATCATAAGGATTTACAATAAATTGAACTCCCGATGTATTGAATTGTGTATTATCGTTAGTAAAAGTTATTTTTGTCGTTGTGTCGGGCACGTTACTGATACAAACTAATATTTTCATACAAATTTAATTTTTTAACTTTCATGAGTCAACCTCAGGTTTTTCGGTTTTATCCGGTTTTACGATTAAACAGCTTTGCCTGGTGGTATCTTATAAAATTGTCTTTTTGCAAATCTAATTAAAAAAGCAGGGATTTAAAATGCAAAGTACCCGTTTAATCAAGTTATTGGAATTTTTTGAAAGTGATCCTAATGATCCCTTCGTTATTTATGCCCTGGCCACTGAGTATAACAACTTAAATGACACAGAAAAAGCATTTCATTATTATCATATACTGGTCAATAAGCATGCCGATTATGTCGGTACTTATTATCATCTGGGCAAACTTTATGAAAAAGAGCAACAGATTGATAAAGCGATTGAGACTTATCAGCAGGGCATGATTGCGGCAAGGAACAAAAGAGATAATCATGCTTATTCAGAACTACAGGGAGCCCTGAATTCTGCGATGGGAATGGACTATGAAGATGATTAAATTGTAATACCTTGGCAAAGCGGCAACTGTTATTCATCAGGAATGTGATTTTATTTACATTCACGGCCTTTGGAGGAGCCCAGGCACATATTTCTCTTTTGCTGAAGTATTTCGTAAAGAGCCACAGGTTTATCTCTGAAGAGGATTTGCTGGAACTCAATGCCCTTGCTCAGGTGCTTCCGGGCCCGGCATCTACCCAAACTCTGGTGGGCATTGCTTATAAGGTAGGAGGATTAAGGTTATCTATAACTACCTTTTTAATCTGGATCTTTCCTTCTGCTGCTGTAATGACCTTCGCAGCCATTAGTTTTGGCAAGCTGGATCAAAAGGAAAGGTTTATAGAAATTCTAAAATATATCCAACCTATTGCGCTTGGAATCGTGGCCTTTGGGGCTTATAATTTATCCAGAAAGGTACTGGTTTCTCAATTGTCTATCATGCTTGCCCTTTCTTCTGTGGTTGCGACCCTTGTTTTAAGAAATGCCTATGTATTTCCTTTGGCTATTCTGATTGGTGGAATGGTTTCTTCCGCTATTGGCACGCCAAAAGAAGAAACGGAGCTTCGTGTGAAGTTGTTTTCTAATATCAATCCAAAGAAATTGAGTTATTTTATTGGGGTTTTGCTCTTTATGGCAATTCTTGGAGCCATTATCAATACAACTTCTCCATTTAGTTTGCCCATAAGGCTTTTTGAGAACTTTTACAGGAACGGGATTTTCATATTCGGGGGCGGCCAGGTGCTTGTTCCTTTAATGTTTACTGAGTTCGTGCAAATGAAACACTATTTGCACGCTTCGGGGTTTTTGTCTGGATTTGCAATACAACAAGCGCTTCCCGGGCCAACTTTCTCTTTTACCAGTTACGTGGGCGCTTTAAGTATGAAGAATTTTGGCTATGGTATCTGGGGCCAGATTACCGGTGGGATTGTTGCAGTGCTGGGTATTAATCTTCCTGGTTTGATTCTGGTGTTGTTCATTGTTCCCTTCTGGGATGATCTTAAAAAGATCACCCGTATTAAGCACTCTTTAACCGGTATAAATGCGGTGAGTGTAGGTTTTATCATTGCTGCATTTATACTGCTTTTAAAGCCCATAGGAATCGATTTTCTTTCTATTGGCATTATGACGGTTACCTTCCTGGTTTTGAATTTTACAAGGATTAGTCCGCCAATAATTGTAATTGCCGGGATATTGCTTGGCTATTTTGTTTAGGCTAGAACGGTGCGTCATCATCATTCATATCATCCATTCTGGACGGCTTGATGATGACGTTTCCGGCAGGTCTGTCAAAATCTGCTGATGGCGCCATACCTGCTCCCGGGCTGTCCATTGAGAACGAGTTTTGTGGCATGAAATTGTCTTCTAAATCAGCAAACTTAACGTACTTACCAATAAATCTTAATGGAACAATACCGGTTTCACCATTACGGTGTTTTGCAATAATTACCTCACCAACACCAGCTTGTGACCGCCCTTGTTCATCTTCGGTGATGCCATAATATTCCGGTCTGTACAGGAACAATACCATATCCGCATCCTGCTCAATAGATCCCGACTCCCTTAAATCGGAGAGCATTGGTCGTTTTCCGTTTGCTCCGGGTCTGCTTTCTACGGCACGGCTCAACTGAGAGAGGGCGAGTACCGGAACATTGAGTTCCTTGGCTACAGATTTCAGGGCTCTTGAAATACTACCAATCTCCTGTTCCCTGTTTCCACCTCCGCTCTGACCTTCACCTTTTCCATGCATCAACTGCAAATAATCGATGATGATCAGCTGAAGATCGTATTGCGCTTTTAACCTCCGGCATTTTGCGCGGAATTCAAATATGTTCAGCGCAGGGGTATCGTCAATAAGCAGGGGGGCTTCTGTTAAAGTACCGATTTTGCTGTGTAATTGCTGCCATTCCCATTCTGCCAGATTTCCTTTCCTGATCTTTTCCTGCTCGATCTCTGTTTCCCCTGAAATTAAACGATTCACCAACTGTACCGAGGACATCTCCAGGGAGAATACGACTACGGCACGTTTAAAATCTACAGCAGCGTTTCGTGCACAGGTCAGAACAAAGGCGGTTTTACCCATCGCAGGACGCGCTGCGATGATCACAAGATCTGATGGTTGCCATCCGCCGGTAATCCGGTCAAGGTCGGTAAATCCGGATGGAACACCGGTTAAGCCGTCACTTTTATTTCTGAGTTCCTCTAAAGTGGCCAGAGATTGCTTAACAATCTCGTCCATTTTCTGAGTATCTCTCCGCAGGTTGTTCTGGGCAATGTCAAATAGATTTTTTTCTGCATGATCCAGGAGATCGAAAATGTCTGTGGTATCTTCGTAGGCATTCTGGATAATCTCAGACGAGATACGGATCAACTCTCTCTGAATATACTTTTGAGAAATGATACGGGCGTGATATTCGATATTGGCTGAGGAGGCAACCCTATTGGTCAGGTTAGTGATGTAATAGGCACCACCAACCATTTCCAGCTGTCCCAGATTTCTCAATTCGGATGTTACGGTTAAAATATCTACCGGTTTTGACTTCTGAAAAAGGATTGCAATGGCTTCAAAGATCTTTTTATGCGCTTCCGCGTAAAAAACCTCTGGTTTTAAGATGTCGATAACTGTAGATAAGGCGTCCTTTTCCAACATCAGTGCGCCCAGAACAGCCTCTTCAAGATCTAAAGCCTGGGGCGGGATCTTGCCCAGGGTATTCATAGAATTGCTTAATCTGTTTTTTCTGGCTGTGAAGTTTGATTTGTCCTGTCCTTGATTTCCGTTATCGTTACTCATAGGTACAAAAATAGACAAAAAATCAGCTCATTTTTCCATTTCTTTATACACATTTAAACAAAGCAAATTCAAGGATTCTATATGTCCTCCCTAAATTTGAAATAGTTCCCAACAGAAATCTGTGGATAACAGGTGGTTAGCTCCTTAATTAATTAGCTTGCTCTTAATCTCATTATTTCAGTTATTTTTGCAGCTTAATAAAAGGGTATGGAAAATTTTAGGAGGTCTGGAAGACCTAAAGAAAATAATGAGTTTGTATTTGGTATACGTGCTGTAATAGAAGCTATTAAAGCTGGAAAGGATATAGAAAGTATCTATATTCAGCGTGGCCTGGCCGGAGATTTGATGCTGGAGCTTAAATCATTATTGAAAGGTATAGAAGTTCCAGTACACAATGTACCTGCTGAGAAATTGCACCGGATGACACAGAAAAACCATCAGGGTGTTATTGCAGTAATTTCTTCCATTACTTTTCAAAAGATAGAAGACATTATACCTGCCATTTATGAAAAAGGAGAGACGCCGTTGGTGTTGATTCTGGATGGGATTACTGATGTTAGAAATATGGGGGCAATTGCCAGAACAGCTGCTTGCGCAGGTGTACATGCTTTGGTGGTACCTACTAAAAACTCTGCCCAAATTAATGCTGATGCAATAAAGACCTCTGCTGGTGCTTTATTCAGTATACCAGTATGCAGGCATCCAAATTTACATAAAACAGCGTTGTTCTTGCAGGAATGCGGTTTGCAGATTGTGGCTTGTACGGAGAAAACCAACGACCTGATTTATGTACCTGATTATACACTTCCAACGGCCATTGTAATGGGCGCTGAAGATGAAGGAATTTCAAATGATATTATGCGGATGGCCAATCATCTGGCTAAGATTCCGATGATCGGAGAGATCAGTTCCCTGAACGTCTCCGTATCGGCTGGTGTCATTCTTTATGAAGCAATCAGACAACGTGGAGTTTCTTAATAACTTATTTGTTATTAAGAAGATATCCGCTGTAAGCTAAACCTTTTGCTACACTAATAAAACTGTCTTCTGACCGGATTGGTATGTTTTCAAATTTAGTGCTGAAGAGCGCTCTCACAGCAACAAGAAGTGATGTACCTCCCGTGATGAACAGACTGTCAATATCCTTGAATTCGATATTGTTGCGAAGGAGAAACTGGTCCAGATAAGTGCTGATCTTGTCCAGGTCTTTTCGTATGACCTGATTGTACTGATCAAGCGAAATATTTTCTCGGATTTCTATTTCCATATTGGAATAGCTGAATATGGAATCTGCTTTTTCTGAGAGTTCTACTTTTGTTTTTTCAATGGATTGAAAAACGGAATAGCCCAGGTTATTTTCTGTCAAGGTAAGCAGGTTTTTGAATTTTGTATCTCGTTTAGAATAATGGTAATAGTTCTGGAGATCATTTTTGACTTTAAGTCCGTTAAAGAAGTTCATTTGTTCCCAGGAGCAAATATGTGTAAAGAGTGAAACCGGGACTTTCAGCATTTTACCCGGAGCGGCTTCATACATGGTTTCTTTCCCGAAATAAGGTGTTCCTTTTTCCCACATAAATGCAGAATCAAAACTATCTCCGCCAATATAGATACCTCCGGTAGCAAGGATGTCATCTTTTCTGTCTTTATGATCGGTTTTGGAGGGATCCAGTACCATGTAGGTAAAATCAGTTGTACCTCCGCCTAAATCTGCTACCAATACTTTTTCTTTGTGTTTCAGTGTCCTCTCATAGGCAAAGGCCGCACCGATGGGTTCAAATTGAAAGGCAAAATTGGTAAAGCCGGCCTGTTCTGCCGCTTTATGTAATCTTTTTTGAGCGAGATTGTCTTTTTCCGAGCTGTCATCATCAAAGAATACGGGTCTGCCAATGATGGCTTTGGAACATTCTTGTCCTATAACCTGATCTGCCTTTGTTTTGAGTTCTTTCAGGATTAATGTAACAAGATCTGATGCATTGTACCTTTTGTTAAAAATACGGGTTTCAATAAAGCTGCTTCTAGGTAAAATTCGTTTGACGGATTTCATAAAACGTCCTTTCATCCCGTCTTTCAAATAGGAAGAAATTGCTTCTTCGCCAACAAAATAATGTAACGGTTCAGACAAGGTCTGTTCACTTTGAAAATAGAGTAGGGAAGGAACAGTGATGGTGTGGATGATTTCGTTTTTTTCTTCGTTAAAGATGCAAAGAGAGGAGTTCGTTGTTCCAAAATCAATTCCGTACAGATAATTATTCATAACAGGGTATAGCTAAAAAAAATACCTCCAGGTCGTATAATAACCTGAAGGCAAATAAAAAATAATTTTAAACGTTTTTAAAACGATCGGTGCTTAAATAAACTTTGCGCCGTGCTTGGATTTAATGTCGGCAACAATTTGTTTTACGCTTTGCTCCTCACTTCTTGGGCATACCAGCAAAATATTGTTAGACTCGACTACAATGTAGTCGTGTAGACCTTGCAAGATCACAAGCTTGTCTTTAGGTACATTCACCATGCAATTTGATGAATCAAACATCATGACCTTTTCCGCAGGGATTACCGCATTTCCAACATAATCTTTCTCTGCCATATCATAAATAGAAGCCCATGTACCTAAATCAGACCACCCAAAATCGGCAGGCAAAACATAGACGTTATTGGCTTTTTCCATGATACCAAAGTCGATAGAGATATTGGTACACTGCTGATAAGCATCACTGATAAAGGCTGATTCCTTTAAAGTATTGTATAAGGGCAGGCCTGACTGGAAAATTTCATGCATTTCTGGGAGGTGCTTATGAAAGGCATTGTTAATGGCTTTTGCAGACCATATAAATATACCTGCGTTCCATAAAAAATCCCCGCTCTGAATAAACGACTTAGCCAGTTCCAGGTTGGGCTTTTCTGTAAATAGCTTTACCTTATGGATCCTTGGATCTGAAGCCAAAGTATTGTCTACATACTGGATATAACCGTAACCAGTATCCGGCCGGCTGGGTTTAATGCCCAGGGTGATCAGGCAATCATTTTGAGCTGCTGCTGACAGTGACTCTTCGATAGCAGATACAAAACTATCCAGATCGGCAATGGTGTGGTCTGAAGGGGCAACTACAATGACTGCATCAGGATTGAGTTCGGATATTTTCATGGAACCGTAGGCAATACAGGGAGCTGTATTGCGCATAATAGGCTCAGCAAGAATTTGATTGTCCTGTATATCGGGTAACTGCGTTTTGATGATATCTGTGTAGATCTCATTAGTGACAATAAAAATATTTTCTGGGGGGCAAATCTTTAAAAAACGATCGTATGTACTCTGTATGAGGGTTTTTCCAATTCCAAAAAAATCAATGAACTGTTTTGGGTATTCTGTTCTGCTTACCGGCCAAAAACGGCTTCCAACGCCGCCAGCCATAATTAAGGCGTAATTATTTTTGTTCATGCTGTTTATAAGATGGTTTTATATAATTCCTTCCTGAAGAAGGTCATGTAAATGAATAATGCCGAAATACTTACTTCCATTGGTAACCAGCAATTGGGTAACATTATTTTGCTTAATCACCTCCAGTGCATCGATTGCCAAGGCATCTTTGTCAATTTTTTTAGGATTGGTATTCATAATGTCTTTCGCCATAATGTTTGCTAAATTAGAATGTTTTTCCAACATTCTTCTAATATCTCCGTCAGTAATTATTCCCAGAATCGTATCGTTCTCAATAACAACAACAACGCCTAAACGGTTTTGACTTATTTCTATAATCACATCCTTGATTGGCGAATCGGGCGAGATGGAAGGCTTTTCATTTCTTGAAGCCAGGTCAGTGGCTTTAAGGTATAATTTCTTGCCAAGTGAGCCGCCCGGGTGATATCGCGCGAAATCATCACTGTTGAATTCCCTTGCATGCAGCAGGCAAACGGCCAGGGCATCGCCCATTGCCAATTGGGCTGTAGTACTGGTGGTAGGCGCCAGGTTATTTGGGCAGGCTTCTTTCTCTACGGTGGTATCGAGAATCAGATCGGCATGATCTGCCAGGGCTGATTGAAGCTGTCCAACCATGCCAATCAAAACATTACCCGATTGTTTGAGTAAGGGGCAAAGTACTTTGATTTCGGGGGTATTGCCGCTTTTGGAAATGCATATGATGATATCGTTCTTTTGGATCATACCAAGATCACCATGTACGGCATCGGCCGCATGCATAAAAACGGAGGGTGTTCCGGTAGAATTAAAGGTGGCTACAATTTTCTGCGCAATGATGGCACTTTTACCAATTCCGGTAACCACCACCCGGCCTTCGCTCTCTATAATTAAGTTGACGGCTTTAACGAAATCATCATTAATATTCTTGATTAAACCTGAAATGGCCTGCGCCTCCAGTTGTAAAGTGCTGACTCCTGCTTCAATTATTGATTTTTTACTTTTCAAACAGAATTATTTAGTATCTTAATGCTTTAATTAAGGCAAAATTATGTTATTTTGAATGAAAAATAGCACGGAATCTTTTATAGAGAAAATGGATGTGAAAAAGTCGTTGTTTGACAACTTACAAAACTTTTTTGGTTTTGATAATTTTAAGGGTGATCAGGAGTCAATTATCACCAATGTTCTTGAAAAGAAGAACACGTTTGTAATTATGCCTACAGGTGGGGGGAAATCTATATGTTATCAATTGCCTGCACTGATGAGCGAGGGTACTGCTATTGTGATCTCTCCGCTTATCGCGCTGATGAAAAATCAGGTCGATCAGTTGAGGGCCTTTGGAGGAAATGATAGTATAGCACATTTTCTGAATTCTTCTTTAAATAAAACGGACATCGCTCAGGTAAAGAGTGATCTGCTCAGCGGACAGACTAAACTGCTGTATGTTGCACCCGAATCTCTTTCCAAACAGGATAATATTGATTTTTTAAGATTGATCAAGATTTCCTTTGTGGCTGTAGATGAAGCACACTGTATTTCAGAGTGGGGACATGATTTCAGACCGGAATACAGAAAAATAAGACAGGTTATCAGTGGACTTGGAGATCAAATCCCTATTATAGCGTTAACCGCTACAGCAACGCCAAAAGTTCAGCAGGACATTATTAAAAACCTGCAGATGACAGAAGCAACCTTGTTTAAGTCTTCTTTTAACAGGCCAAACTTGTTCTATGAGATCCGCCCAAAACGTGATGTAGTTAAGGAGATGATCCGGTATATTAAACAGAACACGGGTAAATCCGGGATTATTTATTGCCTGAGCAGGAAAAAGGTTGAAGAGATAGCCGAAGCCTTAAATCTGAACGGGATTAAGGCCCTGCCTTATCACGCGGGCCTTGAGCCTAAAGTAAGGGCAGACACACAGGATAAATTCCTGATGGAGGATGTTGAGGTTATTGTGGCTACCATTGCTTTCGGTATGGGGATAGATAAACCGGATGTACGTTTTGTGATCCACCATGATATTCCAAAGAGTATGGAGGGGTATTACCAGGAAACTGGCAGGGCAGGACGCGATGGTGGCGAGGGTGTTTGTATTGCATTTTATGCACAGAAAGATGTAGATAAACTGGCCAAGTTCATGAAGGATAAACCTGTTTCTGAGCGGGAGATAGGTACTCAGATCTTAAAGGAGGTGATTGATTATGCCGAGTCTGGTGTTTGCCGCAGAAAGCAGATCCTGCACTATTTTGGGGAGAACTTTAATGAAACAGGCTGTAATTGCATGTGCGATAACTGTAAGAAGCCGAAAAAAGTATTTGATGCAGAGGATCCGCTGAAAACCTTATTGCAACTGATTAAAAATATCGGGGAGAAATTTGATGATACGCATATTCTGAACATTCTGATGGGTCTGGAAACAGCGCAGACGATTGCTTATGAGCATGCAAAATTACCTGAATATGGGCATGGCAAGATTGATGGAGAAAACCTTTGGAAATCTTTGATCAGACAAGCGGTGCTTAACAATTTCCTTTCTAAGGATATTGATAATTATGGATTGCTGCGTTTAACGAATTCCGGGCAAGATTTTATAGAGAATCCTTACAGTTTGAAATTTATATTAAACGATCCTATTGACGCGGCAGGAGAGGATGATGACGATGAAGTAAAACAGGGTTCAGGGGCTTTGGATACACAGTTACTTCAATTATTGAAAGAACTGCGTAAAAAGATAGCCAAACAAAAGAATGTTCCCCCATTTGTGGTATTTCAGGATCCTTCACTCGAAGAAATGTGTACGCACTATCCAATTTCTATGGAAGAGCTGAAGCAGATTTCAGGTGTAGGAAATGGTAAGGCACTTAAATTTGGAGGTCCCTTTATTGAGTTAATTAAAAAATACGTTGAGGATAACGATATTGAGCGTCCTGTAGACCTGATCATTAAAACCCAAGCTAATAAATCCCAGCTTAAGGTTTCGATTATTCAAAATGTAGACCGTCAGATTGGGCTGGAAGATATTGCCCGATCCAAAGGCATTACCTATTTCGAGATCCTGAAGGAAATAGAGGCAATTGTCAATTCTGGAACTAAGCTCAATCTCAATTATTTTGTAGATGAAATGATGGATGAAGACCGTCAGGATGAAGTGTTTGATTATTTCAGAAGTGCGGAGAATGATTCTATTGATGAGGCGTTAAAAGACCTTGGTGAAACAGATTATACCCGTGAAGAGATTCAGCTGATGCGCATCAAGTTCATGTCTGAACTTGGTAATTAATATAGAAAAATAAGAATGATTAATTTTAATTTAGATAAACTACAACATACTGGTTCCGATAACTTCTTTTTAATGGCAGGGCCTTGTGCAATCGAGGGCGAGGAAATTGCGATGCGCATTGCAGAAAAGATCGTTAAGATAACCAACAAATTGGAAATCCCTTATATTTTCAAAGGTTCCTATCGTAAGGCAAACCGTTCTAAAGGTGGTTCATTTACTGGAATAGGAGATGAGAAGGCTTTGAAGATTCTGGAGAAAGTAGGAAAAGAATTTGGACTGCCTACAGTTACCGATATCCACGAAAGTGCCGAGGCCGCTATGGCTGCAGCTTATGTAGATGTTTTACAGATCCCGGCCTTTTTATGCCGCCAAACTGATCTGCTGATTGCTGCTGCGCATACTGGAAAAGTGGTGAATGTTAAAAAAGGACAATTCCTTTCTGCAGGTTCTATGAAATTCGCTGTAGAAAAAATTGTTGAATCAGGAAATAACAAAGTTATTTTAACGGATCGTGGGAACACATTTGGTTACCAGGACCTGATTGTGGACTACCGTGGTCTGCCGGAGATGCAAAGCTTTGGAGTTCCGGTAGTTATGGACTGCACACACTCCCTCCAGCAGCCTAATCAAAGCAGCGGGGTAACTGGAGGTAAACCCGAACTGATTGGTACGATTGCAAAGGCAGCAATTGCTGTTGGTGCCGACGGATTATTTATTGAAACACATCCCGACCCAGCTCATGCGAAATCGGATGGCGCAAATATGCTCCACCTGGATCTCTTGGAAGATTTACTGGAAAAACTTATTAAAATAAGAAAAGCGGTTATTTAACCGCTTTTCTTATTTTAATTGGCTTGTGTAACAACAAAGGAGGTTCTTCTGTTTTGTTTTCTACCTGCTTCGGTTTCATTGGTGGCCAGAGGCTTGTCTTCTCCATAACCTTTATACAACAGCCTTTCTTTTGTAATTTGGTGCTTGATCAGGAAGTCATAAACCGATTTGGCCCTGAGCTCTGATAATTTCATGTTCTGCACTTTATTGCCGATGTTGTCTGTATGCCCCTGGATTTCAATTCTGAGGCCTTTGTTGTGCTGCAAGAGATCTGTTAACAGGTTTAATTCTGTAACTGAGGACGGTAAAAGTTCATATTCGTTGGTGTCAAAAAAGATATTTCTTAACACAATGTTTACACCCGGCTTGATTTTTTCCAGAAATATATTCAACTCATAAGGCTTTAGCGAGGAGCCATTGTTCAGCTCGAAATTGTCGGAATAGAATAAATAACCTTCAGCTTCGGCATTTAGTAAATAGGAATGTCCTGCGGGCATAACGGCTAAAAACGCACCTGTTGCTTCATTGGTAAAATCATTGAATTGATTTTGCTTGCTTTGCAGATTAACAACCTTGATGCTGGCGGATAGTGGTTTACCTGTTTCCTTATCTTTTACGTTTCCTTTCACATAGGTGATCTCTTTTGGTCTGATGGCCGGAGGTAAATCAAATTGGTAGATGTCCATATCTCCATATCCATCTTTTAGAATAGCAGAGAAATATGCTTTTGAACCATCGGGAGAAACGGCTAAGCCAGTTTCCTCATTAAAGGTGTTGATCGGGGTACCTAAATTCACAGGAACAGTCCAATGGCCATTTTCTGTCAAGGTACTCATGAAGATGTCTTTATTGCCAAATCCGGGCCAGCCGTCTGAAGAGAAATAAAAGGTTTTTCCGTCGGGATGAATAAATGGAGTCTGCTCATCATAAGGCGTATTGATCTCTGGACCTAAGTTTACAGGCTTTTGCCAGCTGCCATCTTCGTTTAATGTGCTTTTCCAAATATCATAGCCACCGTAACCCCCTGGGCGGTTACTTACAAAATACAGGGTGTTTCCGTCGGGGCTGATGGAAGGCTGTGCGTCCCAATATTCGGAGTTAACTGGTGCGCCTAAGTTGAAAGGTGTACCCCAGTCATTACCTTCCTTATGGCTTACATAAATATCGCATCTTCCAAGACCATCAGGCCGGTTACAGCCAGTGAAAAATAGGTACATTCCATCGGGGCTAATGGATTGTGCGCCTTCATTGTAATTTGGTGTGTTGATTTTGTTGCTGAGGGGGATGGCTTCTGACCAAGTTGATCCTGTTTTTGTAGCTAAATAAAAATCTTCATTGCCTTCTACATTCCTGCTGAAGATCAAGTTTTTACCATCTGCAGTTATGGAGGGGAAATAATCTCTATATTTGGAATTAACACCTGATCCCAGGTTCACCGGTTCATATTTTACCGGGCTTTTTAATGCGGTTACAGAAAATTCACAATCTTTGATGTATTTATTTGCCTTGTTTACAATGTCTTTATCCTTACCTGTATACTTGCTGACGAATGTGGTTAGACTGGATTTGGCATTTTCGTAATTGCCTGTAAGCAGGAAGGATTCTCCCATGCCATAGTATACCCTGTAATCAGAAATGTTTCCGAGTTTTATGGCTTGTTCGTAATAAGGAATTGAGGAATTGTACTGCCTGGTTTTTCTGTGCAGATCTGCCAGCTGAAGATAAGCCAGCTGGAATTGTTCGTCTTCTTTTACTGCTGCTTTTAAAAAGTCAATGGCCTGAGGGTAATTGATCTGAGTGATCATTTCCTGGGCCCGGTTAAAATTTTCCTGGGCTTTTTTGTTTGTACTTTGCGCATTTAAATTAAAAATGCCGCATATAAGCAGTAGGAAAACCAGAATTTGAACCGAATTTCTATGTATCATAGCAGAGCTGAGTAAAATACAACTAACTGACTATAAACATAAGAAATTGAAGTGTCAATTTATAAAGATTCCCTGGATTAAGGAATATTCAGGTATTTATGGGTTTGGAGAGAAATTTCCCATTTGGGATTGGCCATTACATAGTCAATAATTAATGGGGTAACTTCTTTTGCTTTTGACCATTCGGGCTGTAAATAGAGTTTGCAGTTTTCAGAAACAGTTTCTGCATATTTCTCTGCCCATTCAAAGTCACTTTTGTTGAATACAATTACCTTAAGTTCATTGGCAAATGGTGTGATGTCGGGGCGTGGTGCCTTGAATTTCTTTGGAGACAAACAGATCCAGTCCCAATGGCCGGATAGCGGATAAGCACCTGAAGTTTCTATGAAGGTTAGAATTTTTTTCTCCTGTAATTTTGCTGTCAGGTAATCCAGGTTATAGATCAGGGGTTCGCCACCGGTAATTACAACTGCTTTTCCCGGAAAGGTTTCTGCTTTGGCAACAATATCATCTGCTGAAGTTAAGGGGTGCAGTTCTGCATCCCAGCTTTCTTTTACGTCACACCAATGGCAACCTACGTCACAGCCTCCAAGGCGGATAAAGTATGCAGCCTTACCTGTATTAAATCCTTCTCCCTGTATTGTGTAAAATTCTTCCATTAAAGGAAGTAAAGTGCCGTCGCTTGGTATTTGATGTGCCATATAAAGTGTGCAAAGGTAAAAAATCTTTAGCGGAAATTAGATTATATGTATCTTGAACTGTTTTATATGACCTGTATGTGAAATTTGAGCCAATAAAAAGATGTTGAAATGGTATAAGATAGAAATAGAGATTCCGGAAAATGACTTTGTTGAACAAATTCAGGTAAATGGAAAGAAACTGTGTATGATCAGAGACAAGGGCAAATTGTATGTGGTACAGAATACCTGTCCGCATGCCGGTGGTATTTTAAGCGGAGGCTGGTGCAAGAATGGACATCTGGTTTGCCCGATACATCGCTGGGAATATAGTCTTGAAAATGGAAGGGGGGCTGAAGGGCAAGGGGATTATATCCACATCTATCCAACGGAACAAAGAAAAGATGGTACCTATGTAGGTTTGAAGGAAGGCTGGCTGAGCAGCCTGTTCAAAAAAGGATAGGCGAGGGGCCTATCCGTATATTTCTTTTTTAGCTGAGGCTAATGTGTTTTTGAGTAAACCGACAATGGTCATCAGGCCAACACCACCTGGTACGGGGGTAATCCAGGAGGACTTTGGAGCTACGTTTTCAAAATCAACGTCACCATACAGTTTAAAGCCAGATTTTGTTTCTGTTGAAGTTTCGCGGTTGATTCCTACATCGATGATAATGGCACCAGGTTTAACCATATCTGCAGTTACAAAGTTCTTTTTCCCTATGGCTGCCACAATGATGTCTGCCTGCAAAGCCAGTTCTTTTAAATTCACTGTTTTGCTGTGGGTAAGGGTTACAGTACAGTTTCCCGGATTTGCATTCCTGGCCATCAAGATACTCATTGGGCTTCCTACAATATTGCTTCTGCCTACAACAACACAATGTTTGCCAGTGGTATCAATCTGGTAGGCCTGAAGCATTAACAAAATACCATAAGGTGTAGCCGGAATAAAGCAGGGCAGGTTACGCATCATACGGCCCAAATTTACCGGGTGGAAACCATCAACATCTTTACGGTAGTCGATGGTTTCGGTTACTTTCTCCGGATCAATATGTTTTGGAAGCGGGAGTTGAACAATTAAGCCGTCAACACCAGCGTCCTGATTAATTTGTTCTATTTTCTGCAGCAGTTCTGTTTCTGTAACGGTTACATCGTATCTGATCAGAGAAGACTGGAAGCCTACTTTTTCGCAGTTTTTCATCTTGCTGGCTACATAGGTTTCACTGCCACCATCATTGCCCACTAATATGGCGACCAGGTGTGGCTTTCTACCACTCTGTGCTAAAAAATCTGCTGCTTCGGCAGCTATTTCCTGTTTTATCTTTTCTGATGCGAATTTTCCGTCAAGTAACTGCATGTATAAAAATGTATTTTTTGATTAATCTAATTTTAAAACGGCCATAAATGCGGTTTGAGGAATTTCTACGTTCCCTACCTGACGCATGCGTTTTTTACCTTTTTTCTGTTTTTCAAGGAGTTTCCGTTTACGGGAAATATCACCACCATAACATTTGGCTGTAACATCTTTCCTCATTGCCCTTACGTTCTCACGTGCGATTACCTTGGCACCGATAGAAGCCTGTATGGCAATTTCGAATTGTTGTCTTGGAATAAGCTCTCTTAATTTCTCACAGATCTTTTTACCGAAGTCGTAAGAATTGGAACGGTGGATCAGTGAAGACAGCGCATCTACATGCTCGCCATTTAATAAGATATCCAAACGTACCAGATCCGATTGACGGTAACCTACCTGATGATAATCAAAAGAAGCATATCCTTTGGAAATGGTCTTTAGTTTATCGTAAAAGTCGAACACAATCTCGCCCATTGGCATCTCAAAAACAAGCTCTACGCGGTCTGCAGTGAGATAGGACTGGTTGATGATGACCCCACGTTTTTGAATACAAAGCGACATTACCGGACCTACAAATTCTGCCTTTGTAATAATATTTGCTTTTATATAAGGCTCCTGAACATATTCCAGTTTACTTGGATCAGGAAGATCTGAAGGGTTATTGACGATGACTTCTTCGCCTCTGGTGGTTTTGGCAATATAAGATACGTTGGGTACTGTAGTGATCACCGTCATATCAAACTCGCGCTCCAGACGCTCCTGGATGATCTCCATGTGGAGCATTCCTAAGAAACCACAACGGAAACCAAAGCCTAAAGCTGCCGAACTTTCCGGCTCAAACACAATAGACGCATCGTTTAGCTGCAGTTTGTGCATGGCCTCACGGAGTTCTTCAAATTCGTCTGTATCTACAGGGTAGATACCTGCAAATACCATTGGTTTTACCTCTTCAAAACCTTGAATGGCATCTTTCGATGGTCTGGCTACGTTGGTAATGGTATCTCCAACTTTTACCTCACGGGCTTCTTTAATCCCTGATATAATATAACCTACATCACCTGTCTTGACCACCTCTTTAGGAAACATATTGAGCTTCAGCACACCAACTTCGTCTGCAAGATATTCCTTGCCAGTATTGATAAACTTTACTTTATCGCCTTTGCGGATTTCTCCGTTTACTACTTTATAATAAGCAATGATTCCACGGAACGAATTGAATACAGAGTCAAAGATCAGGGCCTGTAGTGGTGCTTCAGGCTCACCAACAGGCGCAGGAACACGGTCGATAATGGCTTGCAGAATGTCCATAACACCCAATCCTGTTTTACCGGATGCGGGGATGATTTCTTCCCGTTTACAGCCAATCAGATCAATGATCTGGTCTTTAACCTCTTCTGGCATGGCGCCCGGAAGGTCCATTTTATTCAGGATTGGAATGATCTCCAGATCGTGCTCCAGTGCCAGGTACAAGTTAGATATGGTTTGTGCCTGGATACCTTGTGACGCATCTACAATCAGCAATGCACCTTCACAAGCAGCAATGGAACGGGAAACTTCGTAAGAAAAATCGACGTGTCCGGGTGTGTCAATCAGGTTGAGGACATATTCCTGTCCGTCAACGGTATAATTCATTTGTATAGCGTGACTCTTAATGGTGATCCCACGTTCACGCTCTAAATCCATATTATCCAGAAGCTGCGCTTGTGATTCGCGCTGACTAATGGTCTTGGTATACTCTAATAAACGATCCGCCAAGGTACTCTTACCGTGATCTATATGTGCAATTATGCAGAAATTACGTATATGCTTCATCTTTGCGCAAATATAAGACTTTGATCTGTCATTTTATGCTTTGTGTGCAGATCTGTGATAATGTCTGGCTTACAGGGTTTTATTTGCTTCAAGAATCATGTTTTTTACGGTCTCACTATTGGTTAGCAGGTAAGAATATTCGTCAGAACTGCTGCCCATGGTGGCTTGTTGGTTCTTAAAAGCCATTTTGCTGGCAACCGCTGTTCGTGCGGAAGCATGAAATTCAGTGGCACCTGTTTTTTGAATGATTTCTGCTATATTGTTTTCACTGATTCCTGCACCTGGCATAATGCGTATCCTTCCGGCAGCCTTTTTGATGAGTTTCGCCAGTGTTTCCATACCCTTTAATGCAGAACTTTCTCCGCCTGAGGTTAGAATGCGTTCACATCCGGTTTCAATAACATCTTCCAGCGCCTTTTCCAGGTCATTACTCATGTCAAAAGCCCTGTGGAAAGTTACTGGAAGAGGTCTGGCGAGGTCCACCAGAATTTTACAGCGTTCTTTATCAATGCTGCCATCAGCATTTAAGATACCGATCACTACACCATCGCAGTTTAATGACTTGCAGACCTGAATGTCTTCCTTCATCAGTTCAAATTCAAGGTCATTGTATAGAAAATCGCCGCCTCTTGGTCTGATAATGGGATAAACCTGCAGGGAAAGCATTTTTTTAGCCAGCAGAATTTGTGCATAACTGGGGGTAGTACCTCCCTCAGGCAGATTATCGCAAAGTTCTACCCGAATTGCGCCGCCTTCCTGTGCTGCAAGTGCAGAGCGAACAGAATTGGCACAAACTTCCATATTGATCATGTGAAAAGAAAATTTTAGTATTAATAATAGCTTTTTCCTGAAATAAGCAGGTCTTGTTTTTCAGCATTGCATACCGCATAACTAAAGCCCTTCTGAATGGCATAAGCTCCGTATTCTCCTTTTTTATTGATTGCAAGAAAGCCAACTTGTACTTGTTTCGCATTTTCAGGCTTTTTCTTAATAATGCGCATCACAGCTTCTTTACAGGCTTCTTCAGGGCTGAGGCCCTGACGCATCAATTCGACAACCAGAAAGCTGCCTACATTCCGGATTACTTCCTCGCCTACACCGGTTGAAGTCGCACCGCCTACTTCGTTATCTACATATAAGCCGGCACCTATAATAGGACTGTCGCCTACACGGCCATGCATTTTAAAAGCCATGCCGCTGGTTGTACAGCCGCCAGAGATATTTCCTTTGGCATCAATGGCTAGCATGCCAATGGTATCGTGGTTATATTTGCCGCCCGGGCGGTTAGTTCCATTTTCTACATTCATTACCGGGCTATATTTAGCGGTTTTGAGCCATTCTTTCCATGCCTTTTCGGCTTTAGGTGTTAACAGCTTTTCCTTTTTCATGCCCTGTTCAACGGCAAATTGGGTAGCGCCTTCACCAACCAACATGACGTGAGGAGTTCTCTCCATCACCATGCGGGCAACGGAGATGGGGTGGGCTATGTTTTCCATTGCAGCAACCGAGCCACAGTTACCAAATTCATCCATAATGCAGGAGTCAAGTGTAACGTGGCCGTCTCTGTCGGGGGTACCGGTACGACCAACAGTTCCGTTGGTAATATCTAATTCTTCGGGCACACGTGCGCCCGCTTCAATGGCATCCAGCGCACGGCCACCTTTTGAAAGCGTTTTCCAGGCTTCTTTATTGGCATAAACACCGAAATCCCAGGTAGATATCACAATTGGAAATTGTTCTTTACCTGTTTTTTGACGGGGAAGTATTTCTGCAAAACTTTGTTTATCTAATAATAGCAGGGAAGCAGAAGCTGCTCCGGTTTTAATAAATTTTCTACGGTTGAACATATATTGTTTAAGTGGTTATTCCGGAAAGGGTAAAATCATCTGCATCCTGCAGGAAAGGGAAGTTTCTTCTTATTTTGACGAGTTCTTCATGGCCAATGCTAAAAGTGTACAGGTCTTCATCTTCAGGTTTGTAATAAACGGTATTGCCTAGCGGATCTATACACATGGAATGGCCACTGTGGTACACTTCTTTTCCATCATGCCCAACCCGGTTCACACCGATCACGTAGCTTTGGTTTTCTATAGCTCTGGCGGGGATAAGTGCTTTCCAATGTGCAGTTCTTTTATCGGGCCAGCTGGCAACGATTAGAAGAATATCATATTCTGCATTTTTATTGCGGAGCCAAACCGGAAAGCGAAGATCATAACAAGTAGACAAACGAATCTTCCAGCCCTTTAATTCTACAATGACTTTCTTTTCTCCCGGGGTATAATGTTTATTCTCTTCGCCCATACCAAAAAGATGGTGTTTATCGTAATATTGATAGCTTCCTTCGGGAAGCATCCATATTAAACGGTTATAATAATGGCCGTTTTCCTTGATAATAATACTACCGGTTACAACGCAATCATATCTTTGTGCAGTGTTTTTCATCCATTCCATGGTTCTTCCATCCATTTCTTCAGCCAGTGCTTCTGCATTCATACTGAAGCCCGTACTGAACATTTCCGGAAGAACGATGAGGTCTGTTTTTTCCTTAACCCCTGAGGATAGTCTTAAAGATAAGTTTTGAAGGTTCTTTTCTATGTTTTCCCAGAAAAGATAGGCCTGGAAAACAGTGATCTTTAAGTTGCTGATGTTCAGGTAATCTGGTTTTTCCATGTTCTAATTAAGTAAAGGAATTAAATTATAAGGTGATTAATCTTTCAACGGCTTTTTCGAGCGTTTCTTGCTTTTTTGCAAAACAAAATCTAAGTACATGGTGGTCTGTGTTGTGCAGATAAAAAGCAGAAACAGGAATACTTGCTACGCTGAAGTCCTTAATTAAGCGGATGGCGAGCTCCGTATCCTTTTCATCACTGATCCGGCTGTAGGTTACACACTGGAAATAAGAACCGGAACATGGAAGAAGGTCAAACCTGGTATTTTGAAGCAGCGCGCGAAATTTATCCCGCTTCTCCTGGAAGAAGGACGGAAGACTGTTGTAGACTTCCGCATCTTTAAGATATCGTGCAATAGCGGCCTGCATTGGTGTGTTGACACTGAATACGTTAAATTGATGGATCTTTCTGAATTCCTTGGTAAGCGATTCAGGTGCTACACAATAGCCCGTTTTCCAACCAGTTGCATGTAACAACTTACCGAAAGACGCAACGATGAATGAACGTTCTCTTAATTCCGGATACAAGGCAATGCTAAGATGTTTGCGTCCGTCATAGATCAGGTGTTCATAAACTTCATCACTTAAGATCAGGATATCTGTATTCCTGGTGAGTTTTATGAGTTCCTGTATATCTGTTTCAGATAAAATACTGCCAGTGGGGTTATGCGGACTGTTTAGAATGATCATTTTGGTATTTGCGCTAAAAAGCTTCTTAACCATATTCCAGTCTATTTCGTAATTAGGCGGAGCCATCTGATAAGGCTTCACCAGGCCGCCCAGCATTTTTATAGTGGGTGCATAGGAGTCATAAGCGGGCTCGAAGATGATAACTTCATCGCCAGGATTAATACAGGCTGTCAGGGCTGTAAAGATGGCTTGAGTGCCGCCGGCAGTAATGGTTACCTCCGTATCCGGATGGTAGTTTGCATTATATAAATCATTAACCTTTCGTGCAACCAGTTCTCTTAAAATGGGAAGTCCTGTCATAGGGGCATATTGATTCTGACCGCTTTTCATTGCTTCATTAACGAATTCTATTAATTTTGGGTCACAATCGTAATCTGGGAAACCCTGGGACAGGTTAACGGCCCGGTGTTCTTCGGCCAATTTAGACATGACTGTAAAAATTGTTGTGCCTGTTCCTGGTAATTTTGAATGGATAGATATCATGTACAGCGAAAATAGAAATAATTTTAGGCATTGAACAATGTAAGAACGGTAAAATTTAAAAATCGATGTGCAGAGTTTTCAAAAAAAACAATAATTTCAACCATGACTTTTAAGACAAAGGAAAGTAAACTGTTACTGGTTTTGGGTTCTTTTTTTGTAGCCAATGCTATATTATCTGAATTTATAGGCGTAAAAATTTTTTCGGTAGAGGGAACTTTAGGAATTAAGCAGTTCGATATCAATTTGCTTGGTGTACCAAAATTGTCCTTTAATATGTCGGCCGGTGTGTTGACCTGGCCATTTATATTTATTATGACTGACATCATTAATGAGTATTTCGGGATAAAACAAGTTAGATATCTGTCAATTTTAACGGCTGTCCTTATAGGTTATGCATTTTTTATTGTTGGAGGCGCGATGCTTTTAGATCCCTCTGATTTCTGGATCAACCAAACCATTAATGGAAGGAATGTGAATATGAATGATGCTTTTGCGGGCATATTCGGACAGGGGATGTGGATTATTGTTGGATCTATTGTGGCATTTTTGGTAGGGCAAATGGCAGATGTGATGATCTTTCATAAAATTAAGCAGGTAACCGGGGAAAAGGCTTTATGGCTCAGATCTACAGGATCAACGTTAATTTCTCAGTTGATTGATAGCTTTGTGGTGATTTTTATCGCCTTCTATTTAAACCCTCAATATCATTGGAGCTGGCAGATGGTGGCGGCAATTGGACTGGTAAATTATACCTATAAATTTATTGTGGCTATTCTGATGACACCTGTGCTTTATGTGGTTCATGGCATCATTGATGCTTACCTCGGTAAGGAGCTGGCGCATAAACTCATTAAAATTGCGGGTAGAAATTGAGCTTTCTATTTTTTACCTTTGCGCAGAATTGAAATATTTTAGAGATGAAGTCAGAGATTGTTAAGATCCAGCAAGCTATAACGCCCTTAAGAGAAGAAATCATTAACCATAAAGTGTATTCTGTTATTAATGATATAGAAGACCTTAGGGTGTTTATGGAATATCATATCTATGCGGTATGGGATTTTATGTCCCTGCTTAAATCTTTGCAAATTGGTTTGACCTGTACCCGGGTTCCCTGGTTTCCGGTTGGTTCAGCCAATACCAGGTCTTTGATCAATGAGATTGTAGCAGGTGAAGAATCTGATGTCGATGCAAATGGAATGAAGAAAAGCCATTTCGAGCTTTATCTTGAAGCCATGGTGCAATGTGGTGCTGATGTAGCTGAATTTGACCGTTTTGCAAATGCGCTTAAAGGTGGTTTAGTGATGTCTGACGCCTATATTGTAGCAGAAACTCCCGAAGCTGCAAGGCATTTTGTAGATTATACTTTTAGTGTAATTGAGGGAAATAAGGCCCATGAGCAATCCAGTGCTTTCACCTTTGGACGCGAAGATCTGATCCCTAATATGTTCTTTTCCATTATCAACGACCTGAACAAGAAGTTTCCTGAGCAGATTTCGATATTTAAGTATTACCTGGAACGGCACATTGAGGTAGACGGAGACCACCACAGCCATCTGGCACTGGAAATGACTGCCGAGCTTTGCGGGGATGATCAGGAACGCTGGCTGGAAGCAGAAAAAGCTGCCGTAGAATCTTTAAAAAGGAGAATAGGTTTGTGGGATGGTGCTTATGAGCAAATTGTAAAGAATAAAGCTATGACATTGATGTCCGGGAATTAAGAATTATTTTTTCCCCGGAGAGAACGGGGAAAAAACATAAAATAAATTTTATTCTGCTTCTTCGTCTATTACAATTTTGATCTCATGGTCTGAAACTGTGATCAGTCTGTCTTTGTAAAGACCTCCAATCACTTTTTTAAACGCATTTTTGCTCAGTTTAAAGCGATCGTAGATGTCATCGGGTGAACTCTTATCACCTAAATGTATAATACCTCCGCAGGCCTTCAGCTCTTCCAATATGATGTCTTTGTTGTCGAGAATATGCCCGTATCCCATAGGTTGCAGGCTAAGATCTATTTTGCCATCAACCCTTATTTTTTTTACCCAGCCTTTTCTAACTTCTCCTGGATTCAGTTCATCAAACAACTCATTGGTATATAATAAACCAATGTATTTATTGTCTATAATTGCATTGAAGCCGAGATCAGAGCGGTCTACAATCAATAAACTCACTTCATCGCCTTCTTCCAGATCAATGTCTTCTTCTTCAACAAAATTGGTGAGGCGGGAGGAGGCAACCATACGGTCATTATTGTCGTCAAGAAATACATACACTACGTGTTTGTCTCCCTTAAACATAGGTCTTTTTTGTTCCTTTTGAGGTACGTATACATCCTTGTCAATGCCAAGGTCCATAAATACACCGTCTTCTCCTTCATCTACTACCGTTAAATAAGCGAAATCTCCCACACAGGCCAGAGGTCTTTTTGTGGTAGCGAGCAGACGGCCGTCTTTGTGTACATACACAAAAACAGAGATATTTTCGCCAGTTTCAGTATTTGGGGGAACCTGATTATAAGGCAGTAAAACCTCTTTATCTCCGTCGGTTAAAATTAGTCCGTTTTCGGTTTTATTGATGATCCTTAAATCGTTGTATTGTCCAATTGATATCATTTTGTTTCTTGTTAAGCCATCTTCTTCAATGACTGGTATAATAATAATAAAGCAAAGGTAATAAACTAAAGGCCCTTTATACGCTTATCAAAAACAAAAGATTTGGAATCGAGTAGTTTGATGAGTTTGAAATCGGTGTGCAGAGGGTTCAGCAAATAATTGTATTCTCCGTCAATAATAGATGAACAGACCTTCAGGACAGGGGAACGGCCTTTTTTTATCCAGTCTTCACCTAAGGCCTGAGTTAAAGGCATATGCTCAAAATCAGTCCAGTTGACTGGCAAAGCATCGTACTTTACATCGAGAATAAGAAGGTCATCTGGAATTTCGATGGTCATCACCCTGAAATTTGAATTTAATCCAAGCTGGTTTCTGTGTACAACATTTTCTAAACAAGCAAGGGAGATAGAGCCGGATGTATAAATCATATCCGTTTCATTGGGATTCCATCTTGCAGCTCGCCCTGAAGCGGCAAGGGCAGTGGCATATTTAGCCAATGTAATCCGGTAAACACGCATGTCAGGCTAAATCACCAAACTCAATTCTGATCAGTTCTTCTTCAATCAGGCTTATCCCCGTAATGGTATCCATCAAGTCAAAAGGGACCTGGTTGCCAAGGCCGTAAGAAGGCATATTGAGCCACTGATGAAAAGCCTGTCCGGAACCAAAAACCTCCATGCCCTTATCAAACAAGGCAAAAGACTTTAATAGCTTTTCGCTTAAAGCTGCATCCAGCTTTAAATCATTGGTGGCATAATTCTGAATGGTCTTAACCGTAGTTTTAAAAGTTTCCTGGAATTCTTCTTTTGAAAAACCAGATATAGAAATAAAATCCAATGCTGCTTTTGCCGACAAGCCTTTTTTTGAATTGGTGAGCAGGCTGATTTGGTTCAGATAATAGGGCTGATAGGTTCCCATAACTTCATGAACACTATTTACAGTGTTTTCAGAGTTGTTTTTATAAGATTTTGCTGTTTTCTTTGCCATGGCTGCTCCATTTCCTTTAACTGGAATAAAGGTACGGAAAAATTTCCTTTTTTATTGGAAATTTTTCCGTTAGAGGGATTAGCTATCCTGCACAGCGTCGTTCAGGTCATCTGACGCCCTTTTAACTTCCGATTTAGCTTTATCTGCTACATCTTCTGCTTTCGTCTTTACTTTGCTAACGATTTCGTCTTTTGCATCTGAAGCTTCATCGAGTTCATGGCTAAATCTTCCTTTTATACTATGTAACTTGTCTTTTACAGTTTCAGCTAAATCACCTGCTTTATCAGAAATCTTTCCTCTGGTATTTTCGCCGCTTTCAGGAGCGAATAATATTCCTACCACAGCTCCAACAGCAAGCCCGGCCAGTAGCGCCACAATCGGCATTGATGAATCTGTTTTACGTGAGGCGCAGTCTGATAATAGTTTCTTGAATTTCATAGTTCATTGTTTTTGTATAAAACACACTAAGGCTGATAGTGTTTTAAGAAAATTAAAAATTACCTTTGCACAACCCATTCCCATTGATGATTACAAAAAATAAACACCGGATCTTCTTAAGTCTTTTTTTCTTTATTTCAGGTTTTACCTTTGCTACCTGGGCTTCCAGGATTCCCACTATTAAAAGTACCTTTAACTTTAACGAAGCAGAACTTGGTTCAGCTTTGCTCGCCTTGCCCATAGGTTCTTTGCTAGGATTGCCTATTTCAGGCTGGCTGGTTTCCCGGTTCAACAGCAGGATCCCATTGGCATTTGGATATGGTTTAAATACTATAGCATTAGCCTTAATTGGTTTTGCACCTAATACGCTAAGTTTGATATCAGCCATGGTGATGTTTGCTTTTACGACCAGAATTTTCAATATCTCGGTAAATACACAGGCAATTGCACTTCAGAAACAATTTGACCAAAAAATAATTGGATCCTTTCACGGATTCTGGAGTACTGGTGGTATTGCGGGAATAGCATTTTCTACTTTTTTACTTGCATTGAATGTAAGTTTGCAACTTCATTTTATGATTGTGGGAGCAATAGCTTTAGCCGTAACCTGTTACTCCTATCGCTTTTTATTACGAAATGACAGGGCAAAGAGTGGTAATAAACTGGTTATCAGTAAGCCCGATCCTTATATATTATATCTTGGATTGGTGGTTTTCTTTGCTGCTATTTGTGAAGGTGGTATGTTTGACTGGAGCGGTATTTATTTTCAGGAGGTGATTAAAGTGAAGATCTTTACTTATGGTTACCTGATCTTTATGACTTTTATGGCCATGTCGAGATTTGCATCAGATCTGATCATTGTACGCATCGGTATGCCTGCAACTTATATTATGAGTGCTGTATGTATTGTATGTGGTATTTCCATGGCCATTGTTTTTCCTCATTTCTGGACAGCAATGGCTGGCTTTTCGCTGGTAGGATTTGGTACCGCAGCTGTTGTACCCATGTCTTATGCGCTTGCAGGCGCCTCCAGAAAATACTCTCCGGGGATGGCGATCTCTATCATCACGACCTATACCATTACAGGAATGTTACTGGGGCCACCGATGATTGGATATCTTGCCCATGCTTTTAATTTAAGAGTGTCCTTTATTATTTTTGGTCTTTGCGGTTTAATGCTTGCTCCAATTTCTCAACTGTTTTTTAAATACAAGAATTCCTTGGAGAAATCCGATTCATAGGTTTAAATCATTATCTTCAGTTTGTTATCTTTAAAAAGATGTGTTTTTGTTTATAATTCATGACATGTATTATAAACAAAAATGAAGCAATAGTGCATTTTGGTCGCAGAATTGCTAGCTGGTAGCTATATTATTTAACGTTTGATCCGTACCCTATGCCACGCTGGACAAAAATCTTACTCAAAACATTAGGCGTAATTGTCGCTTTAATTGTCGTGATCTTCGCTGCCCTGGGATTTTATGTGAATTCTCATAAGAAAGAATTGCTGTCATCCATCACTAAAAAATTGAATGAAAATTTAAATGGCACCTTGACAGTGGGTGATATGGACCCGACTTTTTTTAGCGGTTTTCCAGGAATTTCGCTTACACTAAAAAATGTGGTGATGAAGGATCAGCAATGGAATAGTCATAAGCATACTTTGCTGGATGCAAAAAGATTCAATGTAGCAGTCAATGTGATGGCTTTATTAAAAGGCACCATAGAGATTAAAAAGGTCAGTATCAATGATGCTGCGGTTTATCTTTATACAGACAGTACTGGTTACAGCAATACATCTATATTTAAAAAGAAGAAAACAGAAGAGCCTAAAAAAGACAATAATGAGTCTTCGACTGAGATTAGAAAATTTGCACTTAACAGGGTAAGTTTTGTCCTTGACAATCAAAAAGGGAATAAATTGTTTCAATTTGATGTTGACGATCTGGATGGTAATATGGATTACCCTGATTCTGGCTGGAATGCCAGCCTGAAGTTGAAGACTTTGGTGAAAAGCCTTGCATTTAATACCCAAAAGGGTTCATTTATTAAAGACCGTCTTTTGGAAGGGCCTTTTGCTATTCACTATGATAAGAAACGAGAGCAGATCGTGGTTGCACCCAACAGGTTAAAGATTGGAGAAGAGGATTTTATCATTGGTGCTAAATTTGATGTAGGAGAGGGCCCTGCTAATTTTACCATCAACATTGAAGCTCCGGCCATTCTATGGAAGAATGCATCGGCACTTCTTACACCCAATATCAGTAAAAAACTAAACATGTTCAACCTGGGATCTCCAATACATGTAACTTGCGATCTTATTGGTGATATGGGAGCTGGAGGAGATCCCAATATCCGTGTAAAAGCACGTGTCAGAAAGAACATACTGACCATCCCTGGTGCGGAAATCCAGAACTGTAATTTTGATGGCGTCTATACCAATAACCATGTTCGCGACCGGGGGTTTAACGATGCAAATTCTTCTGTTATCCTGTATCGTTTTGCTGGAGACTATGCTGGCATGCCTTTCAGTATAGATACGGCGGCAATTGTTAATTTTGAAAGGCCCGTAGCAAAAGGCGTCTTTAAATCCAGCTTTGATATTACAAAAATGAACAATGTGATAGCGGGCAACTTACTGAAATTCAAAAAGGGCACTGCTCATGTTACTTTAGCTTTTAAAGCAGATGTAGTTAATTTTCAACTCACTAAGCCCTATGTTCAGGGCCTTGTGGATATTAAAAATGCAGATGTAGATTATGTGCCAAGAAAAATCAACTTTAAGAATACAGCCATTTCTCTAAATTTCACAGAAAAAGATCTCTTTATCCGCAATATCCGACTGCAGAGTGGCAAGAGTATCGTAAATATGGAAGGCTCAATACAAAACTTTCTAAACCTGTATTATAATGACCCCGAAAAGATCGTTCTAAACTGGGAGATCCGAAGCCCTCAGTTGTATATAGGGGAGTTTCTGGGCTTTCTGAGCACAAGGAAACCTGTGTCTGTTAAAAGAAATAGATCTTCAAAAACCAGCTTTTCAGATAATTTAAACGCCCTGTTTGATCAAAGCAAAGTGAACATGAATGTTGTTATAGATAAACTATACTATCTGAAATTTATGGCTACAGGTGCCAAAGCACATCTGGCCCTTTCTGAATCTGGAATGACGATTAAAAATGCAATTGTAAAGCATGCCGGAGGATCATTGGCTGTTAATGGCACGCTCTATCAGAAGAATGGTCATAACCGCTTTGCTGTAAATGCGGTAGTGAGTAATGTAGATATTAAAAACTTCTTTTATTCTTTCAATAACTTTGGATTAACTTCTCTGACCTCCAGGAACCTCAGGGGGTATCTGTTTTCTAAAGCTAAAATTACCGGAGCGATTACCGACCAGGGCGGTATTCAGAAAAATTCTATTGATGGGAACATTGTTTTTGATCTGAAAAAGGGGGCTCTGCTTAACTTTGAACCAATTACGAGTGTAGGCAAGTTTGCTTTTCCGCTGAGAGACCTGAACAATATCACTTTCAGTAATCTGAACGGGAACTTCGATCTGAATGGAGAAAAGATAAAGATTAATCCGATGTTGATCAGTTCGAGTGTTCTCAATATGAATGTGGCTGGGGTGTATTCTCTGGGTAGCGGAACCAATATTGCGCTTGATGTGCCATTGAGAAATCCTAAAAAAGAT
>Ga0182006_1000383_pt1 | contig 36659 bp, 29 predicted proteins | sample Sormic07211104_1_FD_123022 | JGI IMG/M metagenome (GOLD analysis project Ga0182006, IMG submission 123022) | Rhizosphere microbial communities from Sorghum bicolor, Mead, Nebraska, USA - 072115-104_1 MetaG | ecosystem: Host-associated > Plants > Roots > Rhizosphere | place: USA: Nebraska...
ATTTCCAGGAAGATTGTTCTGGGAAATCACATTTTTGGTTCCGTCCACGTTCATGGAGCCTATTTTGTAATTGGCATTAATGGACTCTTTATCGGTATTCCATTTTGCGTCATAATGTACACCGCCAGATCTTACCAGTGGTATTCCTTGCCCATCATACCTGCCGTCAAATGAATCCAGTCCGCCATCTCCGTCAAAATAAAACATCATTCCCCCATCGTCGGAGAATTCCATATTACTTGAGGTTCCATACTTACTGTTATCTTGCCAGCCTAAACCGGTTTTTCCTGTATTGCCTAAGGTACCGTAAGTAGAAAACTTCTTCTTTCCTTTAAACAGGTTAAACATGGCCTGGCCTTCATAATTTTTATTTGTGCCAAACCCGCCATCTACTTTTCCAAAATAGCCCTGTTTCTTATCTTCTTTTAACTTGATGTTGATCGTTTTTGCTTTTACGCCATCGTCAATACCCGTAAAAGTGGCCTGGTCACTTTTTTTATCATATACCTGTACTTTATCAACCATATCGCCACGTATATTTTTGGTCACCAGAGTAGGGTCATCTCCAAAAAACTCTTCTCCGTCAACCAACACTTTATTTACGGTTTGACCTTGTGCAGTGATCTTTCCATCTTTGTCTATTTGGATGCCAGGCAGCTGTTTGAGCAGGTCTTCCACTTTAGAGTTGGGTTGTATGACATAACTGGAAGCATTAAATTCTGTAGTATCTCCTTTTATTTTAATAGCGGTCGCTTTGCCTTTAATGATCACACCTTGCAGCAGGTTGGCAATAAGCGTTAGGCTGAGTCTTTCAAAATCTTTTTCCCGGTGTATAGAATCCAGTTTAAAATTTTCAACATAATCTGCATAGCCTGGATAAGTAACCAATAAAATGAACTGTCCTGGTGAAAGCTGATCTATAGTAAAGGAACCATTTTCGGCTGCAAAGCCAAAGTTAACCAGGGTAGAATCTTTTGCGTTGAGTACAGATATACTGGAATTAGCAAGCTTTGCGCTATAAGCGGTATCGACTACAAATCCTTTGATCTGGTAGTTGTTGTTCTGCGCATGCAGAGCTAAAGAAACTCCAATAAGGAGTGCCAGCGAGAGCATTATTCTTTTCATACAGGTAAATATGTTAACCAAATTAAGGTTATTCGTTTGTCAGATCAAGTCGTTTAAGATCTTTTAACTTTTTTTAACATGTTGAAAAGTAACGAGTTAATGTGTGTGGCTGAGGGGTTTGCAGATGGCGAAGCCGGGGCAGATACATGCCAGAGTTGGGGCAGATTGAGGGGAGATTCGCTGAAAGTACCTGTTTTGTGGTTCTGGTATGGTTCTGCTGTGAAGGAGCTGTAAATCTGGTTGCTTTGAAAATAGGTTTTCTGATCGCGCTGAACCTTCCAGGTTCTGAGGCTTGATCATAAAAACATATTTTCCTGGGTGCAGACCGGAGGGGGGTGGTGAAAGGGAAGGCTTTCTTTATTGATCAAAATTTTGATCCTATAAATAAAAAGCGCCCTTGAACAAAATACAAGGGCACTTTTATATTTTAATTGACGCTATAAGGCTTCAACTTCATAAATCACTAGAGTAAGCCTAACTTGATTCAAGTCCCTACCAGAACAAAATGTTGCCTGTCGTCAGCGCACCATTACATACTGCTTCTTCAAATTTTTTCAAGTATTCAAACATCTTATCTTCTGTTTGTTCAATACTAGAGGCACCTGCTCCTGGAGAATAGTAGTCAGCTGCACCAACTTCTTTAAATAACTGACTAGTTACATATGAGTAATGCTCCGTATCCCTATGTTTTATAATTCTAGCACTAAGTTTCACAAGTCCTCGTTCTACTGGAATAGTAATTTGATATTGTCTAACAACTTCTTCAACTTCAAAATTCATCATTTTCTATTTTAAATGTATTATATAATATCTGCCTATCCTTGATCTATTAAATCACTCCTTGATGCATTAATTTGCACGGAGTATATACCGTTTTCTCTTGATGCTAAACTTTCATACATCTGGCTAGTTCCAATTATTTGTCCATTTGTCGCTTTTAAATTAAAATAGTGTTTGCCATTAGCTGAGGTTCTTCTGTCAAATTTATCAATATCAGCAGAATTCTTTATTACTGATGCAACACCATTAAGGCAATTACTCTTGGATGAATAGCCTTCGCTTGTCAAAATAACTTGACCATTATCTGCAAATAAATTAAACTGATACTCCCCATTCCTTCTCTGCGAAACTATAAATTTTCCCATTTTGCAATAATAAATAATAACAATTAGTTTAATTCTCTTACAACTTCTAATACAAAACTATCCACTGAGCTTTGCCAACTTTGAATCTGTTCGAGACTTATTGATTTTATTTTATGAATTCCACTGCCAGTAACAAAATCTCTGTCAGCCTGATGTACAATATTATGTCGCCGTTTAATCATCTCGTCTAATTTAGTAAAAAGAGGCCTCATATTCTCTGTAATATTAATTTGGATATCAGTTAGATTCTTAACAATATCTGAAGTATTATTAAAGCTAACAGAATTCAAATATTCCCTAATAGAAAGCTCAATTATCTCTTCAACTGTTTTATCAGCGTGCTCCAATAGCTCCCCAAGTTCAAATTTGGTTCTTCTTGGGTCGTAAGAATTAGTAAATAGTGGAACTTTATTGATTTTCTCCTTGCTTGAAGTTGGAAGCTTCCAATTCAGTAGGTTTCTAAGAAAGTCCTCCATTGTAGCATGCAGCAACACAACAGTTACTCTGAGTAAATCTAGTTGTTCGGTAGTTCTCCTGCCTCTTCTAGCAGAGGTTAAACTGGCATATAAGTTTACTAAACTAGTAGTTCGTCCAAAATTCTTATCGTAAATAAACATTATATCATCTAACATTGTCAATCAAATTAAGTATACAAGGAGCCCCATTAACTTTTTTAGTACCTTCATCTGACCAATTACTGCGGGTTGTTAGATATACGTTATTAAATTCCACTTTGTTCAATCAAGAATATAATATTAGTTCCTGTTAGATTCAATCCATAACGGGTCATTTCGTCATCAACCTTTTGAGGTATTTGACCTTGCCCATGTCCTCCAACTTTATTTCTTATAGTTGGAATTCCGCTTGATAATAAATTCTGAAGAGATGAAAACTGATTCTGTGTGAATGAAGGTACCAAGTCATTTTCAAAACAGATTTTAATAAGCTTACTTGCTGTGTCTGTTTGATGGAATTCCCATCCCTTCTCTATACAAATAATCTTAATTGTACTTTCAACAGCTTTAAGACATTCTGTTAAACATTCCTTATTTCTACCATGTCGGTAGTGCTCATGTGCTTTTAAATATTCTTCATTCGCACCAGCAAATTTATCGTTCCATAATAAAGTTAATGTTGGTTTTGTTACTTCAGAATGTATATATGTCGAGTCAACGCGAATAATTTCATTTGACTCAAACTGATAACCAACCCCATGTTCTTTAAATCTACTGTTCAGCTCTTCTATAGCATCATCTGGACTGAGTTTTATGGTGAAATTATCGCTATAGTAATGATCTTCTTTTATAATCATGTTGATCACCTTAAAGCACAATTCAATTATGTCAAGTACCAACTCAACATCCTCTACTTCAAGTAATCGATTTATGATAGATTCTTGACTTGATTCCCGACGGCTTTTTCCTAATCTAAAAACACCATATTCTCTACAAAGTGTGTCGTGAATAAAATTGTATGCCTCTGAGGGTTTATCGTGATTGCCATAGCCAGTATTTTCAACTTTTCCAAAAGTATCAATAATTATATGAACAATTTGTACTCTCAGAGGTTTGGAGATACTATCGTAGGTATATACCTCCGGAACTTCGCCGCGAATTACCTTCTGTCTTTTTGAGTAAAGGTTAAATATTGCCATTGGATTAAAAACGTTAATGTCTTACCAAATCTATTCTATAGCCGCAACATTTCCAAGTACCTATCCCAAAATTGCTCGTCGCAATGCGAATTGATTGGGAAGAAGCTCGTGATGAGAGTACAGGGGCCATCGTGAAAGATCCGCAAAGTCCAGCGTTCAATTTAGAATAAGTTTACCCTTCAATCTGGATAAAGTTTCTAAGATATTTTAGGAAAGCGAGTTTTACTTTTCTGAGTAGGTCAAAAATAGAATAGAGTTTAAAAATTAGTAGAATATTTTATTAGTGTGTATATCTTAATTATCTTAGCCATTACTGTGCTATTTATTATAAAGGCAGTACATATCATAGAAAGCTATATGGAGAATCTTTTTGAGAAATTACAACAACAAACTATTGTGTTAAGTAACCTTTGCGCTCAATATGAAACGACATACTTTTTAACTTATTTATCCTCTATATTGCTCTCAATGCCCAGAAGATATGAGCATCCTGCGCTCAGAAAATTGAAATCTCCACTGAAGCAAATATTTTATGCAGCTTGTCTAAATATTTGTGCAGAGAAGCCAGGTTCCAAACCTTCGATTACGGAAAATGAATGGGATGCTATAGCTTTATTATTGGAGGACATAGAAACTGAATATTCAATGAATCTTGCATTCTACCATGTGGATGATGATACGATTGATAAGGATAAGATCAGCGTTGTTCTTCCAACTTTTCTGAATTATTTTTGCAGTGGACCATTATCCTATCAGGAACAGGAAATGGAAAGAATTGTCAATACTTTTGTCCATTTTGAAACCCAAATATTTCAGGAGTTTGGCGTAACCCCGCGCGATTTTGTAAACTTTTATGAATTTGTAGATTCATTGATGAATGAAAAACTTAATAAGGCATTACATTTTGCCAAAGGGGATAGATGGAAAGAATTCACAAATGAGTGTCTTGCAAAAGGGTTGAATGATCCAAAGGATTGGATTAAAGAAGCTCCAGAAGAGATAACTGCATACGCACGTTTAATGAATGATCCTGGCTATTTAGTGGTTATCAACATAAACGATATAAGCGAAGACATAGCTGATAAAGATAAATTTATCAAGATTATTAAATTGCTTTCTTGTAGCAATTGTCCAACAAATGAACTGATTTACTATACCAGTAGAAATCCTTTACTGGAGAAACCGATATATCAGATCGATAATGATCACTATTTAATGTTTTTCCAAAAGCACATCTTAGATGCTACATATAAATTTTTATTCAATTTCTGTAAATCAAAAGGTGACAAGATTTATCACCAACGCGATAAATTATTGGAAGTAAAAGTTGAAGAATTATTTTCTGACTTTTTTCAAAAAAAGGCATTCATATATAAAAGTTATTACGTTGACGGCCACTCTGAACAAGATTTGTTAGTCTTATATAAAGGCATGGCATTAATAATTGAATGTAAGGCCGCTACATTTCGAGAGCCTATGCGAGATCCGCTAAGAGCTTATGATCGTATCAAATCAGACTTTAAAAAAAATATCCAGTACGGATATGATCAAACTTATAGGGTAAAATCCAAATTTAACGAAAATCAGCCATTCGATATAACTGATAACAAAGGAAAAGTACAATATAGAGTTGATCCAAGAAGATACCGCGATGTATTTTCCTTAGTTGTAACCTTAGATAGATTTGGAATGATTCAAACTGATTTGAGTGCTATGTTATCATTAAATGAGGATGAATTATATCCGTGGGCGATAAACATAGATGACCTTGAAGCTATTTTGTTGGTAATGGCAAAACGTGGTGGCGGTCAAATAGGTCAGTTCCGCACGTATCTAGATTATAGAGAAGGTTATCATGGTCATGTAATTTGCGATGATGAGCTAGAATTGTGTGGTATGTTTTTACAATTTCCTAAAAAATTTATTGAACGGAGCATGATGGAAGAAAGTATTGTGCTAGAACCGGGGTACACAAAACCAATTGAAGATGCTTACAGGCAGGGTTTAGGATTTAAAAATGAACGGTATTACGATGAGAAAATCAGTAAAAAAATTGGATTTATGTATTAATGATCGGTTTATGCTCCCAATATCGAGATGTTCTTAATAGATATTCCGACGAAAGTACACCAGTGTTCCGCACTAAAGTGTAGCGGAATTGTGGCGTACTATGCAGCGGAATATCCACTAACAGAATTACCAGATAAAAGTGGTTATCTTCTTAGTAATTCAGCGTTCACATTCAGGGTTTACAAGACAGGGAATGATTATTTTACTGAGGTGAAAAAGAACAATTGATTTTCTGGTCTTTGCTGTTTTGTTTCAAGTGTCCGATCTGGAGTGTGATAGTTCAAATAGTAGAATAACAATTACAAAGCCTGAATAAGAGGAGTATTTGTACTGAAGGTGGTGCGTTTTAATAGAAAAAGGGACCAAATCTTTCGACTGGTCCCTTTCATTAAATTAACGCTCTCGAGGTAAACGTATAAAATTTTTTTGATATTTTGTTAATCATTTTTTTTGATAAGTTGCTTTTCTTCTGCTATGAGGATAAGTATAAACAGGTTTTCTCCTTTGATAAATCGGAAATAGGGAACAATGACAGGACCAAAAGGATGTCACGGAGCTGCTATACCTTAACCAGGCGAAAGTTTAGATTTATACACATCTGGTTGCCTTTTTATGAAAAAAACATTTGATTTTCTCCTGTTTAGAAAATCATTCATCTGTTGTAATCAATTTTACTTCAGCCTGAAAGTCTTTAATGATCATACTTTTACATTAAATAGCAAACATAAATTCAAATTGTCTTATGGTAGTTTACGTTTATGCATTTCGCTGTTGAAAATTTTGTTTAAGTTGGGCAATTTTATCTTCTATAGAATCCTCTTTAAGTCCTTTTAATAAATTATCGCTTTTTTTGAGCTTAACGTCTATAAACGTATAAATAAAGTGTAAAACCATCTCAATTTCATCTATGTCAACTTTATCGGCTTCATTGAAATGTGCCGCTCGCTCATTCCTGATTCTATATACTTGAGTCCAGTTGGAATAACTCGAATTTGGTTGTCCAAGGCGAAAGATGATTATGGCCGATACTATGAAATTTGTGTTGAAATGGTTGGCTGCCTGATTATTGTGAGTTGGATCGTACTTTCCATTGGTAAAACGAATCGCAGAATGTACTTTGTCTTTTAAAACCAAAACCTCATCATTATCGACCCCTACATAAAAGTTATCTGTACCGTTGGAAATGGACGCAAGTTTAGCAAAGTCTTCAATGACTTGAAACAACTGGAGGTAAGCATGGTTGAAATATTTCTTAAAGTCCCCAGTCTGTTTCAGCATTTGAAAAGAGGTTTCAAAATTCAAACGCAATCTTGCTTCAAATTCCTTTTTTTCATCACCAATAAGGCCCGTATCCAACTGAGTTATGTTTCGCATTTTATTATGAACATTTTTCAAGAAGGACATTTCCAGGCTTTGGTTAATTGTTTTTATCAACTGTTCCAAAGTGTCAGCCGAGTATTTTTCATCAATACTCAATTCAGGAGATTCTTTCAAAATAAAGTGGTCTGCCCCCTCTACCTGGAGTTCGCTATAGTTCCAAACCTTGTTAGATGCTGTGAAGATTACAACTTGGATGCCTGGATTTATTTTTTTAATTTTTTTTAGTATCTCACAACCGGTCATTTCACTGCATTTCAACCCTTCAAAGTCGAGATCTGATAGTCTGAGGTCTAATATTACCAGGTCAGGATCCAAGTTCTTTACCTCGGTAATACACATCTCGACAATTTCTGTCCTTTTGCAATCTTTAAAATTCTTTTTTAACGTCTGGAATGAAATTCCTGTACCGGTAAACATTTTGTTAAAAATAATGTTCCAGCCTTTTTCCCATTCATCATCAATATACAGTACTTTTCCTTTTCCTTTGATCTGCTCCAGTTTCGGCTGGTGAACCTGTTTGATGGGGAATTTTTGGGTTAAGAACTTATAATATAATAGTTTTTCAATGTTTGTTTTTACATTTTGAAAATCTGGTTGTCCTGATATGCCAAGTACTTCGGCCCAACGGAGAATGCTCCATTCATTGGTTATGGAATGATGTGAACGGTAACTTGCAGGAGCAGTTAAATTGATTTTACTTAAAAAAAGAGCCGGATCTATAAGAGGGCGTATGATTCCCTGTCTAATCCATTCTTCTGATTGCTGATAACCTTTAAGGCTATCTTTGATATGATAAATGCCTTGAGTAAATAATATTAAAGGATCTATGGCGGTTGCGCCGATAAACTGAACGGTCTCCTCTGCGATCAGACAAATAGGTATTTTCGCTTTTTCTTTTAATACAGGAGAAAGTCGAATGTGATAGATCAGACGAAGGCCAAAGTATTCCAAGTAATTGGCTGATAAGGCAACCTTAATATATAGTATGTCGCTTGCAGTTATTAGCTCGGTCAATTTGCCTTTTTCAGCTAAAATTTCATGAATATAGTGGTCAACATCTTTATCTAGATCGACCTCAAATACAAACTGTTCAGCCAGGGGAAATAGTTTTTCCGCGTTAAGTGGCGTATTGTTAGCGTGGATGAGCAACTTTTTCATATCAGTTGGATTATTGCTCGTTTTATGGAATTTAATATTTTGTGGACTTCATCCTTGCTTACTGGGTCATAATCACCTTTATCAAGTATTGCTTTACTTTCTTCATCACTTAGCTCATTTTTTAGAAAAGCAGTGACCTTCAAATCTTCAAATCTTTTAATCCGCTCATTTTCATCAATTTCTTCTCCTATTTCATCGATTAAACTTTCTTTCTGAAGAGCCGAGTTAATATCGTTCCGCAATGAAAGCAATGTAGCCAGTTTCCAGTTCTGACCAAATTGAAGTTTTAATAGGTTGGGCTTAGCCCCGCTTTCGAAATCCTCAAGGAAGAGTTTGAGATGATCAGAATAAAAATCCTTAGAATTGATATATAAATAAGGAAATGGATTATCCACGAAAATGCTGGAAGTAATTCCACCTGAAAAAAATATAAGGCCGATATTTTTATCTTTACAATATGTCTTAAGGTTATCGCGCACGTCCACAGATATTGCCGATTGATGACAGGCAATACTTGCAAATTCATCCAAGAAACCCATCTGTTTTTTTTCTATTTCTGTCGTGAGCTTAGTAAAGCCTTGTCCACTGACCACTGCCACATTCTTTTCCCGTTTGAGATCAAAGGTTGCAAATTGTTCAAGCCTGTTGATACGATCTTCGATAATTACTAATTTCATTGCTTGTAAAAAGTTAATACATGTGTGAATCCTGAAACTGAAGGTAATTTTTCAACGGCAGGAATATCGGGATTTGAGACAAGATAGTTGATACGAAAATTTCCTTCTGCAAAAGCCGACTCCACACTCCAGTCACATAAGTTTGTCAGGTAAGTTTTAACATCTCCGAAACTACCGCTATCGGGTGCAAACTTGTAGTCGGTATAGGATTTTCCTGCGTTGGAGGATCCCTGATGAGTAATTCTTAAAACATTCCTGTCATGTTGGGAATCGTTAAGCGAATAACTGACCTTTTTATGATCCGGCCTGTTACTGATGTTCTCGAATATTAAATTTAGGGCATTACTTAGCCATTGTACATCAGTATAAAATGTTTTATTACGGAGATTTTCTACTACAGGAGGTTCAAAAGCACTTAAATATTTATCATGTTTCTGAAGGATTAGTTGATGCAATGCTGAATTCTCATCCCTGATTTCAATTTCGTTTTTAAAAAGATCAATAACGTGCTTAAACTTCTGTATAGTTTTTCCCTCTATTTTACGCTGATATTGAATTGGCAGAATTACGTCCTCCGGATTCAAGCCCGGATTATCTAATGTTGCCTGGAGTAGCTCAGGTGAACTCCAACCAAATTGTACCCTATGGGTTCCCCAGCCTGATTCATAAATTTTTTTATTAAGCAGAAAACCGAAGATTTTTCCGTTCAGATTATTGCTGAGACTCTTTAAGGCAAAACTAAACAGGCTATACTGGTAATCGACAGCCGAGAGAAAAGTCTCCATGTTCTGAAAAATATCTGCATCCCTGCCTGCATCCCAGCTATGTGTGGTGTACTTTAATGCCTGTTTATTGGCTGAGAAATTTTTTAATAACCCAATAAGTCTTTTAGGATCGTGTATGGTCCGGAATGTCTCCACGTCAAGGGCTGATGTGTGCTTCTTTTTTTGAACCTGTAGCTCAAATTGTTCTTTGTTTAAATTGTTTTCGTGAACTTCTACCTCAGCCCTGGAAGTCAGTAATTCTAATTTTGATCGTAAGCGTTCATAAGTAGGATCATTTTCCCCCCTTACCATTTTCAAGAACTCTAACTTTCCTGATAGCAAATTTCCAAGATGAATTTCTTCCCGTCCGCTATCAGGTTTTGACTCATTATACTCATGAAGTATATCGTGTCTGGCTTCGTTGATTTCTTTTTTATCCCAATAATGAAGCCAACGTCTAATCTGTTCGACATAGCGGCGGTTGACGTTTGGTTTTTGGTTTACAATTAGACCGGTAACTGATTGCTGCCTTATCAGTGTTTGTAACCGGGTCTTACTCACTTTGATCTGAAAATTCTGATCATTTATAATACGCAGTATCTCTTTTAGAAATGGTCCCTGTTTGGCATATATACTATGCATTGAGCTAAAGGTAATATCATCGGCATAGCGGGAATATTCTGCCCCATATTTTTTTGCGACACCTTTCAAACGTCTATCCAGTGTTTCACAGATAATGTTAGAGATTACAGGGGAAGTCGGTGCGCCCTGGGGAAGCACGTTTTTCTCCACTGTTACCCACACTCCAGATTCATTAAGACGTTCGACCGGCATTCTATGGCCAGAGATGGCACAGATCATGTTCGCGATTTCCATCCTGCCGATTAAATTGAAGGGTTCAGATTTCAGCCTGCCCCAGAATCTTGCGATGTCGATACTGGGAAAAAAATCTTTCAGATCAATGTTGTAAACGTAAATTTTACCAATATGGGGATTAGCGTTATCGACAATTGATTTACCAGGAACGAAGCCTTTAGCATGTTCAGATATTTCGCAAATCTGTTGCAGCACAATATTCAAGCAACTTTGTAAAACTTTCAGACCTTTAACCGGAGCATAAATAACCCTTTCACCCCCCGCTTTCTTTTTAACAGAAAAGGTCCTGTAGCAAACTTTATCAGATTCTGCGTTGATGTAATAGTTAAGCTGCCTGAGATCAAACGGTACAGTCTTTTCGGTATAAATGATTTTTTTTACATAGTTCAACAGCAGGAGAAAGTCCTGTTTTGTACTCATTTGAGCAAAAGCATTCCGTATAAATAATGTTTGTTCCTGTGTGATCTCCATTTTAATATTTGCTACTGGATGCCCGCGTTATTTTCATTGTGTATGAGCCGGATAGCATAATTACAGCAAGGCCAGATCATCAATTATAGTAAAGATCAGTATTCATATATCATTCAGATTAATTCATCAACAATGACACAATAAACATTGATATTTCAGAAATTTCTTCCTGAAGACCCACTGGTACAGCGGGCAAGTTCAAAATTTTGTGCGGGCATCCATTCGCAAAACAAAGAAACGGATTTTCTGTGCAGTCTAACTGCACAGTTGGAACTTTTTTACTAAATTTGTTTCTAGTAAGTCTAAAATCTTCTTTTTTAAGGTGACTTTATAACCCTCGATTGATGTCAACCAATAAAAATTCAATGCTTCGGTACAAGGTTCTCGATTCCTGTTTTAGAAATCCGGGTAAAAAGTATTTTATTGATGATTTGATTACAGCTTGTAATATAGTCCTTGAAGAAATTGCCCAACGAGCAAACTCGATCAGCAGACGACAGATCTTTGATGATATTCGCTTTATGGAAAGTGCAGAGGGGTGGAATATTGATCTCTTGAGGATTAAACAAGGTAAGCGTGTATATTACCGATACCGAGAGATGAGTTATTCAATTAACAACATGCCGTTTAATGAGGTGGAGATTAACTATGTGCTGGCAACTCTCGGTGTTCTGGAACAATTTAAAGGTCTGCCTCAGTTTCCATTTATTAAAGATCTTTTGTCACGACTGACGTCTAATCCAATGGCAAATAGAGGTGAATTAATAGTAGATTTCGATGCCAATCAGTATTTGAAAGGTATCGAACATCTTGGTGAAATTTACAATGCTATCCATTACAAAAAAACATTGCGAATTTATTATCAGTCATTTACCGATACACTTGAAACTGAATTGATTTTTCATCCATACTACCTTAAACAGTACAATGGAAGATGGTTTGTTTTCGGGTTCAACCCCGAAACCCAGCGGAGTGACTGGAACCTTGCGCTAGATAGGATTATTTCAATTGGAGAAGTAGACGAAAATTATATTATTAACACAGTGATAGACTGGGAAGAATATTTCGAGGACATCATTGGTGTAACAAAGCCTACTGATGGTAAAGCCCAAAAAATTATACTGTTGTTTTATGGAATAACCGGCAAATATATAGAAAGCAAGCCTATTCATGGTTCTCAAAAGTCTAAATGGGTTGAACCAACTGTCCTTCAGGTTGAACTGGATGTTATAGTCAATTTTGAGCTGGAAAGATTGATTTTGTCTTATTGCGATACCCTCAAGATCATTGAGCCGCTAGATTTAAGAGAACGGATCTCTAAAAGAATTTTGAAGGCAGAGGAAAATTTTGAGTACTAAAATGATTCGTAACTAAATATTTATAAATGTTAAGTATGATGAAAAATTTGGCAACAAGTAAAACAAAGTAGATTTTTTTTAAAAAGTCATCGTAAGTTCTGTTGAATATATGTTACACCGATGATAAATCTATTCTTAGATTTAAAACGAGAGTTTAAGGAATTAGGCGTTCCTTTGCATCGAGAAAATTTCATCAATTTCAGGTGAGTTTATTTTTTATAGAGATCAAAACGCTTTATTAATTTATCTAATGACAGTAGGAACAGGAAGATACGAAGTTTTGATAGGTTCCTCGTGTATGTACGTCTTTTAAAATAACGGTTGGATGCTCATGGCTAGCTATACAAGCTGGACTAATTTGGTTAGCAACAATAATTGTATAGTTGGAGAAAATTTGGTCGCGCCTGTCTGTTAGGCTGCCTTTAGAGGAAATAATTTGGTCATAGAGATATACTAATTCACAATCCATTATATCAGCTAATGGAATATGGCAGTGGAAAATGGTTGGGGTGCCACGTTCTTTTAAATATCCTTTAATATATGATGCCACATGTTGCGCAAGTGATAAAAGTAATTCGCTGCCATAAATAATATAATGGGGTGCAAAATCAATAAAATCTTCTTTATCAAGAATAAAGTAAACATATTTATTGGTTTGCCCATCATAACTATCTAGCACTTGTTGAATATTATAAGGCTGCGTATATGAAATCGATTTGAGTAATTGTTCGAAACGGCTAATAGTTCTGGTAAAATCTGAAGGCAAAAAGCCATCTTTATAGGAAGAGCCAATGTCATCTGGTCTGCATCCGTGATAACATAGCAAAAAGTCATAGTTTTGCTTAAGCCAACTTACAAAGTTGGCTCTTTGAACGTGTTTTTTGACAAAATGAATTTGTTTCCAGGTTAGATTTTCCTTAGAAAAGATGTTGTGCCCAGCGGTACTGAGTTTAGAAATCATAGAAAATTATTTTTTATTCCCCTTGTTCTTTGCCGTATTAGGAACTATTGCATTGAATTTGCGTTTGTAATTTTTCTTATCAAAACAATATTGTTCTATTTTAAGATCTTTATTATAAATGGGTTTTAAAGCAGTGTAGATATTATTTTCAATTTTAGAGTCGCCCTTTCTCATAGATGTAGAAAAATCAAACACCTGTGTTAGCCTTCGGGCTATACCTTGTGTACTTATGATCTCAGGGAAAACGATGTAGTTTTTGTTTCTCATTTCTATAATCATCTCCGCAAATTCTTGCTGAGTACCTAACCAGCTGATTTTAAATGGTTCTTCAGGGAAATTGATTGATGGTACTTTATTCTTAGGAAGATCGATATCCATCATTTGGAGTTTGTCTACTATCAATTCTATTAAAATGTCCAGCATAATATCTGCGATATTTTTGGGCAATTTTAGGAAATGGAAAAAGGAAATCTGGATAGTGTCATCTGCCCGTACTTGGGAATAATAATTCAATAGGTTCTGTAGAATAAGTGCTGGTGTTTCTATTAGGGAGAAAACATGTCCTTGTTTAAGTATGGTCATGGCTTTTCCAAAATCATATACCATATTGGAGATACGCTCGGTGATGTATTCTTCAATATCCAGCATTACACTTTCCTCGTCTAGATTTGAAACATAGTTCTGAATTTCAATTTTTATCCGCTCATCCCGACTTGGTCCGGTAAAGTAATAATAATATTTGTGTTGTTCGACAAATGTACTATGGATGTATATCTCGTCCCTTTTTGCCTCTGTGTATATTGGAAAAGCCACAAAATTTCTTTCGTAATTATCTATATAATTTTGTTCTGGATAAACGTCTGTAGTTTTGCTTTTTCTTAGAAATACTTTCGGTGGGTTGTCACCCAATAGAATCTGTCCAATCGCTGAAGTTTGTCTGTTAAATTCTGAATCTGATACAATCATAGTTTTTTTCTACAAACCTGCGAATTGCTATATAAGGTTTAAACTACGATTTGAATTACGGAATTCAAAACTAATCTTATTGTGTTTAAAAAATGTTGGCCTGTTTCATAAAATATTCCTGTCGATCAAGCAGTTCCGGTTATCGCGGAGCTCTAGTTTCTTCAGTGTGTAGTTGTTTAAAATGGAAGGCTGTAGTGATGCCCTGAAAATTATATTTTTCTTTGATGGTGATGTTTTAAAAAATAGTGTAGACATTTACCGTATAAAATCATTAAATTGTATTGAGGTACAGAGAGATGGCGAATTATAGCAGCTTTACTGATCAAGAACTTATTGAATTGCTTCGGGAGGGGGATTATGAAGCCTTTACGGCAATCTATAACCGTTACTGGAAATTCCTTTTTGATGCGGCTTATAATGCGAACAGGAATAGGGAAGATTGTTTGGACATCTGTCAAACGGTGTTTCTATGGGTCTGGGAAAACAGGGGCCAGGTAAAAATAACAACCAATTTAAAAGGATACCTGTATACAGCTATTAAGTATAAGATTGCAAATCAGATTAGAAACGGTAAATACAGAGAAGGACTTTTTGACGATCTGGAACGGTTGGATACCCGGAGCTATCAGGTAAATGAATTGGAAATTAAAGAGCTTAAGAATTTTATTGATCAGTTAATTAGCGAATTGCCAGACAGATGCCGGGAAGTCTTTTTATTAAGCAGAACAGAACATCTTAGCCATAAAGAAATTGCTGAACGTTTGGGAATTAGTGAGAAGACTGTCGATGCACATATTATTGTAGCGCTTAAGAAATTGAAGGCTCCACTGGAAAGTCTGGCTTTTATTTTTCTTTTCTTGAATTAAATTATTTGACTGATAGTCAGATTGTTGTTTGTTTTTCTGTTTTTTATTTTCCGGAGACTAGGTGTATACGGCAGTTGATGTGCTTTACAATATATAAGGCATATACATTATGAGTGATAAAGAACTCTTCCAGCTAATAGACAAAGTGCACCAGGGCATAGCTTCAGATGAGGAACTCTCTATTTATACAAATTACCTGAATGCGATTACCTCAGGAGAGAAGGAATGGGATGTGCAGAATCTGGGTACTACTGAGGAGGTTAGGAATGAGTTATTTGAACGCATTATGATACATGTAAAAGAGAAAAAACGAAAAACTGTTTCTCTATGGCCACTTATCGCTGTGGCTGCAGCGATTCTTTTGGTTGTTGGTGCTGGCCTTTTCTTCTATACTCAACGTCATCTCGAGGGAAGCGTAGCGACGAGAGACCTGTTAGTAAATGACATCAAGCCTGGCGGCAACAAGGCTTACTTGGTTCTGTCTAATGGCAAACGGGTATCCTTAACCGATGCTGCGAATGGTGAGCTTGCTAAGGAAGCAGGGGTGGAGATTACAAAGACTGCTGATGGGCAGGTGATATATACCGCGAGAGGTAGTGTGGGGGCTAGCAGTGATGGGATAAAATATTCGAATGCTCTTAACACCATCGAAACGCCCCGTGGGGGGCAGTATCAGATCCGACTCCCTGACGGATCCAAAGTATGGCTCAACGCCGCTTCTAGATTGATTTATCCTGTTTCCTTTATTGGGCGTGGGCAGCGGGAAGTGAGTTTGGACGGCGAAGCCTACTTTGAAATATTTAAGAATAAACTCCAACCTTTTGTGGTGAAATCCAAAAATCAGGAAGTTACTGTATTGGGTACGCACTTTAACATTAACAGTTATACTGATGAGGGCAGTGTAAAGACGACGCTCTTGGAGGGTAGTGTCTCTGTCCGTCATCTCGAGGGAAGCACGGCGACGAGAGATCTCTCCTATCGTCGAGATGACGCGAGGGGTCGAGATGGGGTGCTCTTAAAACCAGGGGAGCAAGCCACGTTAGCTAACAACCAAATCAAAGTAACTCAAGTTAATACTGAGCTTGCTGTGGCCTGGAAAAACAACCAATTCATGTTTGAAAGCGAGCGCATTGAAAACATCATGCGCATGATAGCCCGATGGTACAACGTAGATATTGTATACGTTGGCCCAACACCGACAGACAAATTTGGCGGAGCTATTTCCAAGTTCCAAAACGTGTCTAAAGTGCTCCAGATTCTGGAAGTAACAGGGAGTGTACACTTTAAAATTGAAGGAAAGATCATCTATGTATCGAAATAACCAACTAACCGATTATTAACCAAAAACCAACAACCAAAATGAAAAAGCAAAGTATAAAAGCCCCATAAACCAAGGGTAGAAAACAAAACAACCAGAAGTGCTATGAACACCCCTGGTTGATGTTTGGCATCAATAAAATAAATTTATCAACTCAATGAGCAAGAGTCCGCGCTTCGAAACATAAGACGCTTGCTTAACCAAACCGACACTAATGTATAAAAATTATACAATTAAACCGGGTATGCCTTATAGGCATGTCCATAAAATATGGCTTATTATGCGACTAACCACCGTAATATTAATAGCTACTCTAATGCAAGTCAGCGCTGCTGGCCTTGCACAAAAGATCAATTTGTCTAGATCAAATGCCCCATTGAAAGACGTATTAAAAGAACTCAGATTGCAAAGCGGGTATAATTTTGTGTATACCGATAATCTCCTGGCTAAATCTAAACCGGTGGATATAAAAGTTAGCGACGCAGATCTTGAAGAAGTGCTGAAGGAAATTTTTTCAGCACAGCCCTTGACTTATACAATTGATAGCAAAACAGTGATTGTAAAACCTAAAGACCCCACCTTTCTGGAACGCCTGGCTACTCGCTGGGCTAGCATTGACGCTAATGGGCGTGTGGTGGATTCGGAGAATCGTCCGCTCCCTGGCGCGAGCGTGAAGGTGAAGAAAACAGGGAAGGGAGTGAGTACGGATAAGGATGGGAGGTTCTTTCTTAGGGGAGTGGAGGATGGTGCTTTGCTGGTAGTGAGTTTCATTGGGTATTTGCCAAAGGAAGTAAGTGCGAGTGCGAATATGGGGAATGTGGTGTTGGAGCAGAGTTTGTCGAAGTTGGATGAAGTGCAGGTGATTGCCTATGGAACGACAACGCAGAGACTTTCGACTGGTAATGTGAGTACCATAAAAGCAGAAGACATTGAAAAACAACCAGTAAATAATCCTCTTTTGGCTTTGGCAGGTAGGGTGCCAGGATTAATGATCACCCAAACATCTGGATTTTCGGGTGGACCAGTTAATGTTCAGTTGCAGGGACAGAATAGTATTAAAAGTAGTAATGATCCTTTTTATGTGATTGATGGGGTTCCATTTCCGTCGCAAAATCTGAATCCGTTTGCAGGAAATGGCACTATTGGCAATGGTAATCCGCTTAGTTTTTTGAATCCTGGAGATATTGAAAGTATTGATGTATTGAAAGATGCTGATGCAACGGCGATTTATGGTTCCAGGGCAGCAAATGGGGCTATATTGATTACCACAAAAAAGGGAAAGGCGGGGCAGACCAAAGTGGATTTGAATGTACAAAGTGGCATAGGTCAGGTAGCTAAGAAATTGGATCTAATGAATACCCAGCAATATCTGGATATGCGCAGAGAAGCTATTAAAAATGATGGATTGACCATTCCTTCTGTTCCAACACGTGCTTATTATGATTTAACCCTATTCGATCAAAACCGCTATACAGATTGGCAAAAGGAGTTAATTGGTAGTACTGCCAGATACACCAATATGCAGACTTCTGTATCTGGTGGAAATGATAATACGCAAGTTTTGTTTAGCGCGAATTATCATAAAGAAACAGATGTTTTTCCTGGGCAATTTGCAGATAAAAAAGGTGCGGTCCATTTTAGTTTTTCCAATACTTCTACCAATCAGAAGTTTAATTTTCGGTTTACCGGAAGTTATATGAATGATGTTAATAAGCTACCTGGTATTGATCTTACGTCTAGTGCAATCAGATTAGTACCCAATGCCCCTGCTTTATATGATGACAGGGGGGATTTAAACTGGGCGATGTATAATGGTGCTGCATCCTGGCAAAATCCATTAGCTAAAATCTTGCGAAAATATAAGAATGAGACTGCTAATTTGGTGAGTAATGCAGAAGTATCTTATGAACTATTAGCTGGTTTACGTTTAAAAAGTAGCTTCGGCTATAATAAATTGCAATCTGATGAAATCAGTTTTACTCCTCAAACTTATGCTCCACCTAATGCTACTTATAATGCCCGCAACGCCACTTATACAACATCAAATGTTACTTCCTGGATTATTGAACCACAGTTGAGTTATCAGCTTAGTAAGGATTTCGGTCAATTAGATTTTCTCTTGGGTTCTGCTTTTCAGCGAACAAAAAATAACGCTCTTACTTTGTCTGGAAGAGGGTACAGCAGTGATTCACAATTGGAAAACATTCAGGCGGCAACTACTGTAACAACAAGTAATGCACTTCAATCGGTTTATAATTACAACGGTTTATTTGGGCGTATAAATTACAACTATCAGGATAAGTACATTTTAAATTTTACCGCCAGGCGAGATGGAAGCAGTCGTTTCGGTTCGGAGAATCTGTTTAACAATTTCTATGGAGTAGCAGGAGCATGGATATTTAGCAATGAAAAATGGTTTAAAGAACAATTGCCTTTGATCAGTTTTGGTAAACTGAAGTTAAGTTACGGAACCAGTGGTAGCGATGGAATTGGTGATTATCAATTTATGAGTTTATACGAAGTTTATAATTCAAATATAAGCTATGGTGGTGGAACCGGACTTAAGCCTGCAGGACATGCTAACCCTTACCTACAATGGGAAGAAACCCGAAAATTAAATGCTGGATTAGATTTGGGTATTTTAAGAGATAAAGTAATATTTAACTTGAATTATTATAGGAATAGGTCCTCTAATCAATTGTTAAACAGACTTCTGCCAATTATTACGGGTTTTGGTGAAATCGCAAAGAATTTTGATGCAACAGTCCAAAATTCGGGTTATGAAATCGCAGTTAATACGGTTAATGTTAAATCTGGAAATTTTAAATGGACTTCTAATCTGAATTTTAGTATAAACAGGAATCAACTATTAGCCTATGAAAACCTGGAATCTTCGGGCGATAAGGATTACTTAGTGATTGGCAAACCAATTACTATTATAAAAGCTTATGAATTTGCTGGAGTAAACAGCCAAACTGGATTTTATCAGTTTAAAAAAGCAGATGGGTCATTAACTGATTCACCTGTAGACCCAATTGATAAGTATGTATTAATCAATACTACCCCTAAGTATTTTGGAGGATTTAATAATTCATTTAGTTACAAGGATTTTACATTAGATTTTTTATTTCAGTTTGTAAAACAAATTGGGATGGATCCATTGAGGTTTGGAACTGACGACTGGCCAGGATCTTATGGAGGTGCGTTTGGTAACCAACCGGTGTCAATTTTGAATCATTGGAAACAGGTAAATGATATGAGTCCTATCCAAAAAGTAAGCGCTGATTTTTCAGCTTATTCACCCTATTCTTTAGCAATATACAGCGATGTAAGTTATGTCGATGCCTCCTATATACGTTTAAAAAATGTATCCCTTTCATGGTCAATGCCAAAAAAATGGGCTAATCGTGCTTATCTCCAAAATGCCCAAATCTATTTCCAAGGACAGAATCTCTTAACATTTACGAAATATAAAGGATTAGATCCGGAAAGCCAAGCCTTAGGGTTGCCACCACTAAGAGTGCTTACTGTTGGTGTAAAATTAAGTCTATAAATAGTGAATATTATGAAACATATATATATTAAAAATAAGATACTGACAGGATGCTTGTTGTTATTGATCCTGGTCATCAGCAGTTGTAAAAAATTCATTGAAGTATCTAGTCCGGTGACGAGTGAAAATAGCGGAAACGTTTATACTAGTGACAATACTGCTATTTCTGTTTTGACAGCCATTTATATCCAAATGTCGGCGGATGGACAGGGCGGAATTACCTCCTTGTCGCTTTTTCCAGAATTGTCTGCAGACCATTTAGTTTTAAACGTGAGTCTTAATGACTCTGCACTACCCTATTGTTATCGAAATAATTTAAGTTCAACAATTCGTTTTGCTAACCTTAATTATTGGAATTCGTTCTATCAATTCATTTACCAGACTAACGCTGCGATAGAAGGATTAAGTTCCAGTACTACTTTAACACCATCAGTAAAGAATCAGTTATTGGGGGAAGCAAAGTTTATGAGGGCTTTTTTCTATTACTATTTAGTTAATCTTTATGGAGACGTACCATTGGTGCTTTCTACAGATTATAAAGCAAATTCAACTTTATCGCGCACAGTTAAATCGTTGGTTTATGAACAGGTTGTTAAAGATTTAAAAGATGCCCAGGGCCTTTTAAGTGCCGATTATAAAGATGTAACATTACGGAATGCAACGAGTGAGCGTATTCGCCCAAATAAAGCCGCAGCTACTGCACTGCTGGCAAGGGTATATATGTTTACCAAAGATTATGCAAATGCAGAAATCCAATCAACTAGTTTAATTGATAACAATCCAAATTATAGTTTAGTTGGATTGAATGAAGTATTTTTGAAGAATAGTAAAGAAACAATTTGGTCTTTACAACCTGTACTTGGAGATGGATTCGCAAATACCTGGGAAGCACAATTGTTTTTACTTCCGGCAACAGGACCAAATGATCTATTTCCTGTTTCACTTTCTAGCCAACTCATTACAAGTTTCGATAATAATGATCAACGATTAATCACTTGGACTGGAAATGTATTAGTCGAAAGAAAGAAATACTATTATGCTTCAAAATACAAAGTAGGATCAGCTACGACCATATTATCAGAGTATAGTATGGTTTTAAGGTTGGCGGAACAATACCTAATCCGTGCTGAGGCAAGAGCTGAACTGGGAAAACTTGTTGGTGCAAATAGCGCATCTTCTGATATTAATGCAATAAGGAATCGTGCTGGTTTATTACCTACAACAGCAACAACAAAACAGGATTTGCTGGATGCTATATTGAATGAACGGCAAAAAGAATTGTTTACAGAGTGGGGACATAGATGGTTCGACCTAAAACGCACAGGTAAAATTGATGAAGTGATGAACCTGGTTTGCCCGACAAAAGGACCTGGTGTAATTTGGCAACCTTATAAGGCACTTTATCCAATTCCTCAAAGTGAAATCAATCTCAACCCTGGAATGACAGGGCAACAAAATCCAGGCTATGGGAATTAGTTAGCATCATAATAGAATATCATATGGTAGTAATGGTGCCGGTAGAAAACCGGTACCATTTAGCTACTGCTTTGAATTTTTAACACACACAAAATCACAAAAGAAAAAAAATGAAAACATTATTTATTGTGCTGCTCGTACTTTTCTGTACTTGCTCTATCCGTGCGCAGCAGACGAAAACACAAAAACCTGCACTTAAAATCGAAAATTTATACAATTGGCCGAGAGTTACAGATCTGGCGAATATTAGTGGAGATGGCAAGTATGTTTTTTACACTGTTGACAATGTGCCTAAAGGGGAATCGACATTGTATATAACCAATATTGCTAAAACCTGGGGAAAGAGTATGGTTAATGCAAGCCAAGCCGCATTCTCTTTAAACTCCAGGTTTATATCGGGTTTTGATGGTGATGGTCAGTTTTTTACCATCTCACTAGGCACTGATCAAATTGAGAAGATTCCTAATGCTACTGATTTTAAATATCTAGAGTTAAATAAAGAGGAGTATCTAGTTTATTTGATAAAAGACAAAAAGGAGTTGCGCATACGAAATCTAAAAGTCGGGAATGAAGAAGTTTATACTAATGTAGAAAGCTACAAGTTGAGCCCTGATCAAGATAAAATGATCTTAGTCAGCAAAGCAGTAGAGGGCAATTCATCTACACAGCATTTGATCTTGTTGGATTTAAAAACTAAGAGAACTCGGTTAATATTGAAAGACGTTGGAACGGTTGATAATTATACTTTCACTTTTAATAAAAACGGTGATAGATTAGCATTTTTAACCAGTAAAGAGCTAGTTGATAAAACTCAACAAAAAACACTGTGGATGTATAATTTGAAGGACAATAGAGTTCTTGAAGTGATGAATAACAATGATTTGAAGGACTGGAAGGACTTTTCTATTTCTGGTATTAATGGGATAACTAACAATGGCGATTACATATTTCTTGACTTAAAACGTCCGATGCCTGAAATAAAAAAAGGTGTTGATGTATATAGTTATACTGATACGATACCATTATCTGCTCAAATTGCTAATATAAATGGAGTAGGAAATGGTGGGGTTCCTGAGCTTAGTTTTGTTATTAAGATAGAGGTTGATAAAAGAAAAGTAACTAGGATAACCTATGATAATGAGTCTTTCAATAAAATTAATAATGATTATGGTCTGATTTCGTTATTTCAAAATGGGAGAGTAACTCGAAAGATATTCTATCTAACCGTCCTAAGTACGGGAGAAAGAAGGCAGTTGCCATATGAACCTGCTAACAATGAGCTTTTGTCTTTAGATGAGAAAAAAATACTCCTTAAATCAAGAGGTATGATTGGTAAAGGAGGTGATAATATATTTAGTTACGATTTAGCCACAGGTTTAACGTATAATTTAACGGCTGATATTCCGCCTCCATTTGTTTATAACATGAACTTCTGTAATGTATCTCGATTTAAATTTTTGGCTTTTTTAGAAGGTGGCAATGATATTCTGGTTTCTGATGCTTTTGATATCTGGAGAATAGATATAGATGGAAAGAAAAAGGCAATAAATGTTACAAATGGTTTTGGTGGAAAAAGCAGTATTGGTTTGGAGCTAGCTGAAATGTACGTATTAGTAGGGTCAGGAAATATTATACCGCTTGCGCAACAGAGTAATATCATCTTGAAATCTTCTAACTATAAAAATAAAGACAATGATTTTTACAGCATTTCTCTTTTAAAGAATGTTAAGGATCCTAAGCGGCTTACGGATGGTGGTTGGGCATATGAAGCTACTGTTTTAAAGAATTCTATCTTTAATGGAACAATCTCATTAAAGAAATCAAAAGATGCATATCTTTTTGTTAAAGGCAACGTAAATCATGCGCCTAATTATTTTGTAACCAAAGATTTTAAAGCTATTACACCTATTAGTAATGTAACTCCTGAGAGGTCTTTTAATTGGCTTACAAATGAGTTGATTTCGTATAAAGATCTGAAAGGGAAGGAATGTCAAGGTATTCTCTACAAACCTGAAAATTTTGATTCGAATAAAAAATACCCGGTATTGTTGTATTATTACTCTACGTTATCCCAAACTTTAAATGAATATCTGATTCCTGAATTGCAAAATGCAGTTCCGAATATTCCATTTTATGTAAGCAATGAATATCTTGTTTTTATACCGGATATTGCAAGTGGAAAATTTGATTATCAACATGGGGCGTCATATGAGGATGCCTTAAATTCTGTAGAAGGTGCTGCTGAGTATTTATCGAAATTACCCTATGTGAATGCTGAAAAAGTGGCAATTTCAGGGCATAGTCACGGAGGGGGAGAAACCAATTATATCATTACCCATAGTAAAAGGTATGCAGCTGCTTATACTGGCTCAGGGCTAGCTGATATGATTGGTAGCTATGGTGTGCCTACGTATACAGGTGATTCAAAGTTTTCAATGGGATATTTTTATCCGGATTTTTTTAAGGAAAGGCAAAGGTTTATTGAAAATACTCCCAAGTTATATGCGGATAAAGTAACGACGCCATTATTACTAATGCACAATAAAGGCGATGGTGCAGTTCTTTTTACAGAGGGATTGTCATTTTTTAACACTTTATGGAAGTTGGGGAAAAGAGCGTGGTTGCTGCAGTATGATAATGAGGACCACACAATTGAGAACGAGGCTAATCAATTAGATTTTACTATCCGTATGAAGCAATTTTTTGATCACTATCTGAAAGATACACCAGCTCCAATTTGGATGACAAGAGGTATCAGGGCTACTAAAAAAGGAATTGAGCATGGGTATGAGTTAGACAGAGAGATAAAAACTCCTCGGACTATATCGGTCGATAATTAAAACAATCTAAGATTAAACAAAATGTTAAAACAAGCGAAAAAAGGCCTGTTTCTGGCTACTGCCTTATTCATTTATTTAAATGGGCAAGCACAAGAAACAACAGGAATCAAATTTGAAGAAGGAAAAAGTTGGGAGGAACTGAAGGTAAAAGCAAAGCAAGAACATAAGTATATTTTCTTAGATGCGTATGCTACCTGGTGTGGTCCATGTAAAAAAATGGATCGTGAAGTATATGTAAATGAAGGTCTAGGGACTTATATGAATGCTAATTTTATCTCCGCCAAAGTACAAATTGACAGTAGTGCTAAAGATAATGAAGAGATAAAAAGCAATTATGCATTTGCAAAGAAGATTAGTACGGATTATAAGATAGCCGTCGTCCCTAGTTTTCTTTTTTTTGATTCTGAAGGTAATTTGATCCATCGTAATGAGGGATACTATCAATTGGAGGGATTCAAGCAAGTTTGCGAAATTGCAGCAGATCCTTCTAAAAATGATAAAGCAATTCGGGATAATTTTTATAGGGGAAAACTTAGAGGGAGTGAATTGTTGGAATTTGGGAAACGCCTAAAGCATTTTAAGAATGACGCCTTAGCATTGGAAGTCGCCAAAAAATATAGAGTAACTGTTCTAGACCAAAAGGAACCAAAGGAGGCGCTTAATAAGGATATTTTAGAGGTGTTTAAATACTTTCCTGAAGTTTATAGTCGGAGGGATGCTTTAATCAGGTATATTTTTCAGCATCAAAAAGAAGCAGATCAATTGATGGCAAGTCCAGGATATTCAAAAGGGTTAGTTGATTATTATGTAAGGAAAGAGATGATTTTTCCTAAAATTCAAGATGAGAATGGTAAACCTATATTTAAAACCCCTTATTGGAATAATATCGAGAAAGAAATTGCCAAGGAATGGGATGAGAAAATAGCTAAGCGTACTATTATTAAAGGTAAGATATGGTATTATGCCAAGAAAAAGGATTACTCGAATTGGGTTAAGTATGAATTGGAACAAGTAGAGTTAAATGGGGTACCATCAAAAGAAGATGTTTGGGGAGTTGCGGGACTCAATGATATGGTTTTCTCCGTTATTTTTAAATATAGCACTGATCCTTATGCCCTAAAAAAAGCTTCAGAATATATGGCCATTCTTATTAAATACGATCCGACATCTCATGCTAACATGGATACTTACGCAAATGTTTTATATAAATCAGGTCAAAAGGAAAAGGCACTAGAACTAGAGCGCAAAGCATTAAAGCTTGCTGAGCTAGAAAACAGTAAGGAAGACGTGAATATATATACTGAGGTCATTAAAAAAATGGAAAAGAACATCCCTACATGGAATTAATCCTAAATCATATGGGTAAAAAACTATTATCTAGTAGCAATTTTATTCTGCTGGTTTTATTATCTATTGGTCCTGTTCAGATTTTGAAAGCGCAAAAACCGACGCTAACTTTCGATAGTTACAAAAATTGGACTGAGGTAGCAGATGGTAAACTCAGCAATGATGGCAATTACGCAACCTATCAGATTAGAAACAAACCGGTTGATGGCACTACGCTCGTTATCACCTCAACAACAAAGGCGTGGGAAAAAGCCTTTGTAAATTTAGTGGACACTAAATTTACTGAGGATAGTAAAAACATTATCGGGAGAATTGAAGACACACTGATAATGTATAACTTCAAGACCGACCGCCTTCAAAAAATTCCAGACGTAAAGGAATTTACACTATTTCAGTATCATCATCGGGAATGCCTTTTAATACATAAAGCATCTTCGAATGATTTGAGTATTATTCAGTTGGATTTAAAACCAGTAAAAAGTTACAGTGCTGTATCTTCTTACAAGCTGGCACCTAATGAAAAAGTGCTGCTACTTAAGCAGGCTCCCATAAAGGATTCCGCCAAAGAAATCGTAAGCTGGGTAGATTTAGACAAGTTAAATGATAAGCAAATTTTTGAGGGGACAGGCGCTGGGCAATTTATCTTTGACCTCGCTAACACGCAGCTTGCCTTTATGGTAAATAAACCTTCTGGTAATTCCATATGGTATTATAAACCTGGCAATTCGAAGGCCAGTGAGATGGCATCTAATAAAGCAAACAACCCCGATACAAACTTAGTGATCAAGCCAGGTGCTTTCTGGAGGTTTAGCCCTGATGGAAAAAATATACTATTTGACCTGGCCGAATTGATTAGGCCGGCGGCAATCGAATCCAACCCTCAAATCTGGAATTACCAGGATTTATACTTACGAAACTATTTCCAGGGAAGTATTAACCCCGGTATACCCAACTTCCCGCCCCGTGGTTATTTATCCTCATTAAATATCGAAACTCATACGATCATAAAATTGATGGAAAAAGGAGATAAAATAAATCTTGAAAATTTTATGCTGACAGACAAAGAATGCCGATATTTTGTCTATCAAACCGACATAGAGCTTGATTACGACAATAAGGATATGCAAATTCGTAGTTACGGTGTATGTGACCTTCTTACCGGCAAAAAAATTAAAATAGCCCAAAGGAGCAAACAGTTCAGGGATTTCTCCTTATCCCCAGACCAAAGGTTTTTGACCTATTACAAAATGCAAACTGCCTGTTACTACTCCTATAGCTTAACGGAAAATAAGGAGATATGTATCAGCCAAAATATACAGACGTCGTTTGTCGATCAAAGGGCAAAAGAAACCAATATACCTGCGGCCTATAGCTTTGGTTGGTTGAAAAGGGAAGGTAAATTATTAGTGAGTAATTCTTACGATCTGTGGATGTTGGATCCTGAAAACAAAACCGAACCAAGGAATCTAACGGAATATGAAGGCCACAAAAATCATATCGCGTTCTCTCCACTTCAGAATAGAAACAATAAATTGTATAATGATTTATCAGATCTTATCCTTAAAGGATTTAACTTGAACACAAAAGAATTTGGCATTTATAATTTCCTAGTTGAAAAAAAATCCAAATTCACAATGTTATGTAAAATGGACAAGGGTCTTGGAAATCTATCAATGATCTATACCCCTTTAGATGAGGAAAACTTCAGTAAATCCAAAAATTCTAACAATTATTTACTCAGAAATGAATCTTACAATGATGCTCCAAACTATTACTATAGTCACGACCTGAGAAATTGGAAAAGAATCTCTAACAATCAACCACAGGTGTCATTTAATTGGCTTACTTGCGAACTACACAATTATTCCGATAGCAATGACGTAAAATATCAGGGAATACTTTATAAACCAGAAGATTTTGATAGCACCAAAAAGTACCCGGTAGTAATAAATTATTACATGATACGTAGCAATGAATTTCACCAATTTTTAAGCCCGGAAATTAATGGTGCTGATGCAGATATTCCCTATCTGGTTAGTAATGGCTATCTAGTATTTGTACCAGATATAAATCCTGAAGATCGCTACCCAGGAGCGGCAGCATTAAATTCTGTAATGTCTGCAGCCGATCATCTATCAGAAATCAATTACGTAAACCATCAAAAGATGGCGGTTGCAGGACATAGTTTCGGAGGATATGAAACCAATTATATCGTCACACATACCAATATGTTTAAATGCGCAATATCCGCTTCTGGTGCTTCTAACCTAAGCTCAAGAGTCTACGGAACCGGCCAATTAGGAAGTGGGGATGGAGATTCTCAAATTTTTCATACCTTATTTGGTCAATATCATCTATCAAAAACACCAACTCAATCGAAATTAGACTATATAGAAAACTCGCCAATATTTAGTGCGAATCAAATGAATACACCCTTACTATTGATGGCTAACCCAAAAGATGGTAACGTTGACTTTGATCAAGGAAGAAATTTTTTTGTTCAACTTAGGAGTTTAGGAAAACCTGTCTGGCTTCTGTCATATCCTGGTGAGGCTCATGGTTTGTTGAAATCTGAAAATGTAACAGATTATAAGACGAGAGTATACTTGTTTCTGGATCATTACCTAAAGAGTGCCTCGGAACCAGCTTGGATGAGGCATCCTATAACGTCCAAAGATTAGAACTTAAAATTAAGACATATTCATTATGAAAAATTATAAATGGAAAATACTAATGCGTACAACCCTTTTATGTATAATGATTTTAGCATTCACGCTGAATTCCAAAGCCCAACAAGCCAATTTCTCGGGCACCTGGAAGCTGAACATTGAGAAAAGTGATTTTGGAAATGTTCCCTCCAGAGCGGCAGTGCAATCTTACCAAGTGGAACAGGGTAAGGAAGAGATGTCTTTGAAATGGACAACAAAGAATGAAGCCAATGAAGAGGTAGCCTCCGCTCCTCAAAAGCTGTTGCTGGATAGTACTCCTGCCACTACCTTATTACTTTCTCAAAGAACAAGAGTGATTTCCGCCAAGTTCTCTTCGAATGGTAAATCATTGCTGATCAGTAAATCAATTAGCAAGCCCAATAGTCCCAAGGAAGTCGATTATGTGTTGAAGGAAACCTGGCAATTGATCAATAGCGGTAAGGATTTGTTAATTGAATTAACCTCGCCCTCTTATGTGATTAAAGCAGTATATGAACACCCAGGATTATCAATTGAAATGAAGGAGTGAAGGCTAGATTTATAATGTTGTACAAGAATTACATGTACAGTTAACATGGGCCAGAGAGCACAACGCTGGATTTAACTTGCACATGGATAGAGAGTAAAAATTAAAGAACAAAATATTACAGATAAAAATACTGATGAAAGTAAGAAATATGCTATTTATAGCGATAGCTGTGTCCGGAATTTCGGTTAATGCGCAAAACTGGAAGATGCAACCAGTAACCATTCAAAGCCGCTGGGCAAAGGAAGTTTCTCCTACTAATGCCTTAAAGGAATACCCAAGGCCTCAACTAGTACGTTCAAATTGGACGAATTTGAACGGATTATGGGATTATTCAATCTTGTCTAAAATCGGAAAACAGGAAATAGCTTCCGGTAAAATCCTGGTCCCTTATCCAATTGAGTCTGCTTTGTCTGGAGTAAAAAAGACGTTAATGCCCGACCAGCAGCTGGTTTATAAGCGTTCTATAGGCTCACCTGTACTTAAAACAGGAGAACGGTTATTGCTTCACTTCGGAGCAGTAGACTGGCAGACAAATGTATTTCTGAATGGAAAAGAAGTTGGGGCACACACCGGTGGCTATTCCAGCTTTTCAATAGACATCACCGATGCGCTGGTTAACGGAGAGAATCAGTTGGTTGTAAAAGTACTGGATCCAACCGATCAGGGGATTGGGCCGCATGGCAAACAGGTATTAAATCCGCAAAATATCTATTATACGCCAACTTCGGGAATCTGGCAGACGGTGTGGACGGAGGTGGTGCCTGAGACATATATTGAAGGATTGGTGATGACGCCGGATATTGAAAAGGGCGTGTTGAATTTGGTGGTGAAGGGTAAGGGTAAGCCAAAAGTTGTTGTGCCAGGGTGTAGCGAGTGCGGGATTCTGAAACAAGTTCAGGATGATGACCGTACTATAATCACATTGAAGATACCGAATGTAAAGTTGTGGAGCCCGGCCAGTCCGTTTTTATATGATTTGAAAGTAACCATGGGTAACGATGAGGTAAAGTCATACTTCGGGATGCGGAAGATCAGCATAGTCAAAGATGTTGTCGGGGTGGACCGGATCTTTTTAAACAATAAACCCTACTATAACCTAGGAACTCTGGATCAGGGCTTTTGGCCAGAGGGGCTGTATACGGCTCCGACGGACGAAGCTCTGGCTTTTGACATTAAGGCCATTAAGGCGATGGGATTCAATACCATTCGCAAACACATCAAAGTAGAACCTGCAAGATGGTATTATCATGCCGACAAACTGGGCATGCTGGTCTGGCAGGATTTTGTAAATCCGAACCAGGGTTTGCCAGAAGGCAGTAAAGCCGAATTTGAAAAGGAAAGTGCTGCGGAAATGGAGCAATTGCACAATTACCCTTCAATTGTGTGCTGGGTGCTTTTCAATGAGAAATGGGGTCAATATGATCAGCAAAGATTGAGCGAATGGGTGAAGAAAACAGATCCTTCCAGGATTTTAAACGGTCACTCTGGTGAGTTGTTATATGTCAATGAGCAATTGCGTTCTCCTTCGCCGAATGCCTATGTATCAGCAGATATGACTGATGTTCATGCTTATCCGGATCCGATGATGAGTATCAAGCAGGAGGGTAAAGCGCAGGTTTGCGGGGAGTTTGGTGGTATTGGGGTGTTTATCCCGGAGCACCAGTGGTTGACAGGTTCTGCCTGGGGATATATCCAGGAGAAGCCTGCAGGACTGATGGTAAAGTACAAGATCATGAACCAGCATTTACAGCTGTTTGAAAAACAGGGCTTGTCGGGTTCGATTTATACCCAACCTTTTGATGTTGAAGGGGAACAAAATGGATTGATGACGTACGACAGGGAAGTCGTTAAAATACCCTTTGCCGAGTTACGTAAAATACATGCCGCATTAAACCCCGAGATGGGAACGATTCCTTTGGTGACAGCAAAAGATGCAGATCTGATGGAACTGGGCCTGTTGTATAGTGCTATGCTAGATCAGTATATCGCTGGTAAACGTGATGCCGCTTTCCTGAAGAAAATGGCTATGATGGCTACACAAGCTGGAGATAAGCCGGGTGCTGAACTGGCTAGTTCTGCTTATATCTCTGGTTTGAAGATGCCGTTATCTGAGGAGGATATGGCCTCTGTTACCCAGTTCACGAAAAGCACCAAAGAACCTGGATTTGCCTTGATGAGTAAAAATGCCGATGCCTTTAAAAAATCTATGGGTGAACGTAAATATACCGTGGCAATGATGAATATGATCCTGAGAGGAGAAATGGAACCTTTGATGAACAAAGGTGAAGAGACCGATTGGACTGCTGTAGAAGCTGCGGTAAAACCTTATGGTTTGCCAGGGGAAGAGATCCTGCTGCGCGCTAAAACAGTTGGTTTTTATAACAAACAGGACTGGAAGAATTATGTTCCTGCGGCATCGGCCTACTTGGCAAAGTTTGGTGCGAACATTAAAGAAAATGAAAAGCAGATGTTCCAGGCGGCTATTGATCAACATAAATGATATGAACAGTATTACCATTGGACAAAGAATCAGACAGCTGCGGTTAAAGGAAAGAAGGAACCAGGGCTACTATGCTAAAATATTAGGTCTTTCAACGCCTGCTTATTCGAAGATAGAGGCAGGGATTACAGATATCAATATTGCCAGGCTGGTACAGATTTCTGAACTGTTTGGTGTAACGCCTGCGAGCTTTTTTGACAGTAGTGAAGAAACGGGATCGGAGTTAAACCGGCAGAAGGAACTGGTGAATGAGCTTCAGGCAAAATTGATCCATTGCCTGGAAGGGAAGATGTGCTGTAAAGAACAATGATCGTATAAATTTAGACAACCTATGAAAGAAAATTTTATTCCGGAAAGCAAGGTTATGGCTTTTCTGGAGCATGTGAAAGGAAAATCCTTTGTGATCGCTGAAGTTGCAGTGGCATTGGGGATAGATGAAGAAGAGGCCGTGAGTATATTGATTTACTTGTTGGAAAACAAGTTGCTGGAGGTGACTTGTACCTGGGTGCCAAAGGGGTGAAAATATGATTTCTGATCGCGCTGAACCTTCCAGGTTCTGAGGCTTGATCATGAAATCATATTTTCTTGGGTGCAGACCGGTGAGGGAGTTGAGGGTGGATAGCGTGCGTCATGTCGACGATAGGAGAGATCAGTTTTGCAAAGTGCTTACTGGTTTAGCTGCGCTGAGCTCGCGAAGGGCTCGGTTCTCGTCGCTGCGCTTCCCTCGAGATGACGAAGCGTGTGGGGTAAAAAATCAATTTTTTGCCAAAAATTATTATAAATCTAAACCAAATATAAATTTTATGATTAAAACTAGTGACCTGGTCCAGTACTTCTGGATCCATTCCAACCTCATCACCAGCAAAGAGGGTGTTGAAGCTGCGCTTCATGGGGACAAACTCATTGAGGTGAGTGTGATGCTCCGCAACCACGAGGAAAATGAAGTACGGCTTCAGCTGAGAACTTCTTTTACTTCGCCTTTAAAGTTTATCGAAGCTTTTAACCTCCAATATCCGGAAGACATTAAAAAGATCAGCATTGAAAACCTGATGATCTTGTTTAAAAATGGAAAGGCGGAACTGAGTGTAACGGAGTTCTAACTAAACCTTACCAAATCATCTTCTATCAAGAACAATTAAATTATGACGCTTAAACGAAAACTCTCAAAAAAGAAATTGAAAGATGCGGAAATGAGTAAACCTGCATTGGACAGACTCATCAAACTACTCAAGTCCATTGGGCCTTTAGAGACTCCTGCTGAAAATTACATCCGTAGTGTAATGAAGCCGAAATTCTCTGTAGAGACCCACGATCTTCATGAACAGGATGAGCCTATCGATAAATCGTATTTTATCGCTACGGGTTTTATGCTGATCTATTATATAGAAAACGGAGTTAAGTATGTACTCCGTATTTGCGGACCTGATGAAATTGTTTCTCCCGACAGCTTTTTAACGGGCTTAAAATCGAAGTATTATATTAAGGTTTTTAAAGATGCTTATCTTTTGATGATCACAGAAGCGCAAATGGAATATGCTCAGGCGGAGATTCCGGGTATTGCAACGCTTACTTTGAAAACCATTCGGTCTTTTGAGGCTAAGGAATTGGAACGGAACAGGATCATTAGTGCTGGTGGCCAGAAAAGCGTGCTTTATTTCTATAAAATTTATCCTGGATTGCTGTATACTAAAATTATAGGGGATGAGGATATTGCTAAATATTTACTCATGAGCCGGTCAACGCTGAGTTTACTGCGTAATGATTTGATTCGTAGAGGTTTGATACCTAAAAAATAACGGGTTTTTGTCGGATTTCGGACAGGTTTCTGTTTTTGGATGGCCTATCTTTAGGTATACTAAATTAAACAACTCTTATATGAATGCTACGCTACTCGGTTACCCCATTACATGTCGATTTAAAATAAACACTCGTGCTGTCTGTGGCCTGGTTAGCCCTGGCCTGGGTGTTGTCGGTTAGTTAATTTGCAGGTGCCAGTGGTTTTGGCATCTGCATTTATTTCCCTGAATATTCGCCGCGTCCGGAAGCGAGGATAGAATACACAATTCATCAATTATTCATTTTAAAAAACAAACAATGAAAAAAACGTTCAAAGCGGCTTTAATGGTCGTGCTGTGTGCTGGCGGATTGACCGCAGCTTTTGCTTTTACTAAAGCAGTGTCTGGTAAAAAGGCTGGCTTAATTGCTTACACGTACAATTTGGGTACGTCTACTGGTGCGAGAAATGCGTCGAACTGGACGCTGGCTACGGGTTCTACGCCGAGTTGCGGGGCTGCGGGTTCTGTGCCTTGTAAGGTGGTGTTTGATAGTTCGGTGTATCCTACGTTGCAGGATTACATTAACGACCAACATTTTAGCAGTGATGCTGAAGTGGCTTCCGGGCCGGGGGTTGTGAGTAAGCAATAACCTTTTTTGAAAAATATGTTTTCTGATCGCGCTGAGCCTTACAGGCTCTGAGGTTTGATCATGAAAACATATTTTTCCTGGGTGCAGACCTGTATGGAGGATAACTGTATGCATTCTGATATACTCCCTGTTCTGCAGGAAATTTTACTGACTTTGGTGGAGATTAAAATCGCTATCCATAAATATGACCCATCACGGGACCAACGGGAGGAATGGCTTACTGCCCAGCAGGCCATGGAATTTTTGTATATAGAAGAAAGAACATTCTATCGTAGAAAACAATCAGAGAGCTGGATCACAAAAAAGTGTGGACGGAAACTGCTGTATTTAAAATCGTCTCTCATACAATCTGAAATCTGATTAGCAATTAATATTGTTTTGATAACATTTTTACCGGTTTCTCTAATTTTGAGTTCATGAGAAAATCAATATTTGTTTTTGCTTCTTCTATTGCATTAATGGAGTTCTCTTTCCAAATTTTTTCAATTTCTTCTTCTATTTTTTCAGAGGGATTTAAATGGACATAATATCCCTCGTTGAGTACGGTAAGTACATTATTGAGGCCTTTATTTAGTGCTTTTCCAAGTTTGTCTTTCATTTGTTTAAACCAATAAGCTTCCAGGTGCCAGATAGCGGATTGACTTAGGGTATCGTTATTGAGTTCATGCAATATAATAGCATACTCTTCCAGATAGGTTACAAATTTGGCGAAGCCCCAAATTGCGCTGTAGAGAATTGACGAACTGTTTTGCTCTTTTTGGAGTTCCTTTAATTTTTTTGAACTGCCAAGGGTTTTCCAGAGTTTGTCTATATCTACACCCATGTCAAATTCATCATCATAATAATAACCATCATCTAATATAAATAGGAAGGTATCGATGTCATTATCTTCTATTCTGGAGCGATAAGCCATTAAGAAGCGTTCAAATAAAACATCTGTAGCTTTGTTTCTTTCTAAGTCTCTTTCCTGATTATTTTTAAATCCATTGCTGTCAAGGAATATCTTCCGAAACATGTCTGGTAGTTCAAGAGGATAATATTTCTGATAGTATTTTTTAACCCATTTGTTATCTAATAGGGATCTGGATTCCAGTAACAGGTTTTCTGAAAATTCTGGCTTTATATAATTGCAAAGAATTCCCGTCATTAAAATGGAATAATAACCAATTAGAAAGTCTATATCATCCCTAAATGATACTTCTTTAGTTGTTTCAATTGGTTTTTTATTATGGTCTCTAAGTAGTTCTTTGAGTTCAGGGTCGGTTAAACGTAAAAATTTATTGTAAGTTTTGTTCAAATTTGCTTTGTCGCGAAAATTGACAGTCAATAGATCCAGCCTTAGTTTGTAAATGTTATTCATATCAGATGAGCGTTTTTAAGATTTCAAATGGTAAGGTATATTGATCTTCCTTTGGTTTGCATACTTTCATGTGTGAAGATTCTCTAACAGGACTTTTAGGGTGTTTTTCATCAAAACAATAAGAGCTGTTTTGGACAACTAAGTCTCCATGGGCATGGATTGTTAGCGCACTGAGTAAGTTGTGCTCCGGGCTGTTTTTATAGTAATCTGTTTGTTTTCTAATATCTTCAATTGCTGGTGATCCGATCGATAGATCATGTAAAATTGGTTTAAAGAACATGGCTATTCCACCAATTACTTTTGTAAATGAAGGCAGGCTCATCATGACCAGATTTTGTATTCTTGCTCCGTTGTGAGCTGGGGCAAACAACACAAGCTTACAAAGGTTTCTCCAAGGATAGCTATCCTTTATGGCATCTAGTAACGCGTATCTAACAACCAATGCACCTAATGAGTGGGCTACAATAATGATTTTTTTGTATTTCCCGGGGCTATGAAGTGTTAATTTTTGTGTATCGGGTGTGCTGTACCGGTTTAAGAATTTTAAGAATTCTAAAGACTGATCGTAGGCTTGCCCATTTAAGCTGTCATACCCATAATATAGGATATCTGTAGTAGAAAAATCTTGGTCTTCTGTTGTGAGTTTTGAGAAATTATTCCATGTTCCTATGGATGTACCCTGAAATCCATGTACAAAGACTACGAGTTTGTCAGGTTTTTTTAAGCTGTAAAAAGCGGTGGAATCCTTTCCCTCGGAAAGGAAAATCGGTGGTGTGTGGTTCATCGTATAGCGTTTGCTTAAATATAGCAATTTAGGTTTTGTTTTTTGCAATTAGATGTCTGTTTTGTAGTGTGTTATGTTTTGGCGGCGTTTTAAAATGAAATTACCTTCTATCTATGTCATATTATGACAAAATCGAGGTTTAACTATGCCTTGTTATGACAAAGTGCTTTGTGCTATAGGTAGTTATGTTTTGTGAGCTTATGTTTGCTTCTGTAATTAGAAAAGCGGTACCGGTGCACAGGTACTGCGGGTCCTGCAGGCGGAGTGATTACATAATTCACAAAAATGTTTAACTATAAAATCTCAAAGAAATGGGAACATATAAAAAGGGGATATTAAGTCCCTTCAG
>Ga0182006_1000384_pt1 | contig 36411 bp, 57 predicted proteins | sample Sormic07211104_1_FD_123022 | JGI IMG/M metagenome (GOLD analysis project Ga0182006, IMG submission 123022) | Rhizosphere microbial communities from Sorghum bicolor, Mead, Nebraska, USA - 072115-104_1 MetaG | ecosystem: Host-associated > Plants > Roots > Rhizosphere | place: USA: Nebraska...
CGGTCACGCAACTGGGCTCAATGCTTCAGGTGCAAATGAAGACCGCCGGCGGTGCCGACGAAGCGGCCAACAACCTCAAGAACTGGATGGAGAAAATCGGTTCTGGCGATACGGTCAAGGCCTACAAGGATGCGGGGATTGACTATCAAGCGTCGATGAATACCGGCCTGCAGAACGGTAAATCAACCCTGGAATCTAGCTTTGAGCTGGCACAGAAGTACATTGCGGCAACGGACCCGAAGAAGGCCGCTGCGATGGCGGCCGCTACGGCGAAGATCAGTAAGGAGACGGACCCCGAGAAAGCTAAGGCCATGATTGCCTCCCTGGAGCAGGCTTTGCGGACCGGGGATCTGTTCGCAGACATGCAGGTCAAGGGCGCTTTGACGGCCTACATGCAGAACAAAGAGCTGTATGCACAGCTCAAGAAAGACTCGGCTGATGCCACTGGGATCCTTGATAAGAACCTTGAGGAACGCCGGCAGGCGTCAGCGCAAAAATGGGCGGAAATGGCCCAGGGTATGGACGAAGCCATGCGCGCCATTGGTGACGCATTCCGGCCGGTCACTGACAAAGTGGCAGATGGCTTGGCCTATGTCACCCAAGGGCTGGCCAAGCTGTCGGACGAGTCGCCCAGGCTCGTGACCGGCATCGGCGCCGCTGTTGCTGCTGTGATCGCGTTTCAGACCGCTATGAGCGGATTCAAGATCGCCAAGGGCCTGCTCAACCTTGGGCGCGGCTCGCTGATGGGTAATCCGAACATCCCGCAAAAAGTCATTGTCACCAACATGCCCGTGGGCGGATCTGGTGGCATGGGAATGGGCGACCTCGATGACGCCGGCGGCAAGGATGGGAAGGGCAAAGGCAAGGGCAGGGGCGGCGGCCGTGGTGGTCGAAGTCCTGGGCGCGGCATTGGGGCAGGTATGAAGGGCCCCGCAGTATTGGCCCTCATTGATGCCGGATTTAAGGTTAAAGACACTTACGACAACGCCGAAACCCAGGACGAAAAAGCGGAGGGTTATGGCGCTGCTGCTGGCGGACTTGCTGGCACGCTCGCCGGTGCGGCGGCTGGTGCCGCCATTGGTTCGGCGGTGCCGGTAATCGGCACCATCGTGGGCGGTCTGATTGGGGGCTATCTGGGAAGTTTGGGCGGTGATGCCCTGGGCGGCGCCGTCGGCAAGGCGATGTTTGGCTCTGACGAAAGCGCGAAGGTTATGCCCGTGGCCGGGCCGCTGATGATGAAGGATGCCGGCAAGGACATCCCGCCAGTGCTGGGGGATATTGCCAAGTCTTTTGCCCCGTCACGTACAGGGCCGCTGATGTTAGCCAACCCCGGCCAGGGCGCGTTGCCGGCAACGCCGGGCGCGGTTAATCCGGGTGATGCTGCGCGGGCCATGATGGTTCCCCAGGCCAGCGCTGACGCGGTTGCGGCGCCGCTTGCGGCGGCGGTGGTGGCAAAGGTCCAGCCGGCCAAGATCGAGCCCAAGGTGGACATTAGCGCGCCCTTTACGCTGACGGTGCAAGGCGATGTGAAGGATCCAGCCGAGCTTATGGCCCAGTTGCGTCCGATGCTTGAACAGCACCAACGGGAAATCGCCCAGCAGCTGGAAAACCGCAAGCTCTACGACGCGCCGCACACCTAAGGGGGGGATATGGAATCACTGGCACAGCTACAGTCTGGCCTGAAGTACCTGGCCTCGGCCGGCGAGGCGGGCCGGCGCAGTATCGACGGGATGATGGGGCCGGTAAACGGTGCGATCAGCGAAATCACCGGCGCGGCCAACGAGCTGGAGGATCTGCCGTTTATTGGTCCGGCCGTGGGGGCAAAACTTCAGCGAGTAATGCGTGGGATTGCGACCGCCCAGGCCAAGGTTGGCCAGGTGGTGGCCACCTACAACCGTGCCACGCGCGCCCTGTCGCAGATAGACGAGCGCCTTGGCACTTTGAAGGAACAGGCCGGGCGAGCGGCTACGGCGATCAACAAGATCGCCGGCAAGATCGACCCGTCGCTGGCCAACATCCTGCCCACTGGTGCGTTTGCCACGGACGGCACGCCGGCGAAAGAGGCGGTGAAGCCTTTCCCCCATCTGCTGATCATTCAGCCGCTGGACCCGAAGGCGCAGCCGTACTACTTCAACCTTGATACGGCGGCCTTCGATTCGCTGCGCCGCTCGACCGAGTACCGCTGGGCTTCCCAAGAGCGCCTGACCCGTCGGTCGGCCCAGCAGGCCGTGGGCATGGGGGACGAGAAAATGACGCTCAAAGGCGATATTTTCCCAGGCTACCGTGGTGGGCTGGAACAGCTCAACACACTGCGCTCGATAGGTTCCCAGCTCAAGCCGGTAACCCTGACCACGGGCTATGGCGTTGTGCTGGGCACATGGTGCCTCAAGACTATTGATGAAGATCAAAGCGCGCTGATGCAGGGCGGCATCCCCCGCAAACAGGCGTTCACTTTGGAGTTTGTGCGCTATGGCGACGATATGCAGAACATCTGACGGGGATCTGCTGGACACCATTTGTCATAACTTCTATGGCCATCTGGTGGGCAGTGTCGAGGCGGTGCTTGCGGCCAATCAGGGCCTGGCGGACGAGGATCAGCCTTACCGTGCTGGCGTTGTGATTGTCTTGCCGGATCTGCCAGGCCCCGTGGATGAGCAAGTGGCCCTGTGGGATTGATTCAGTTCGCAGCGTCTAGGCAGGCCTGGTGTTCTTTTTCGTAGCTGTCTATGCCGTTGTCGAACTGCCGTTTGTTGCCGCCAAGCAACCCTTGCCAGGCTGACGAGGCGCTAATTGATGCCTCGTTGCACTTGTGAAACGGGGTAAACAGCACGCCGAATTTCTCGCCTTCGCTCTGGAGTGCAGTCAAGTCCTGGGCCTGCTTGCGGCGGGCTACAGGGTCGATCTTACCGCTGAGGATCTGCGCGTTACCGCGTTCTACCGCCGCATCCAGGCGGGTAATAAAGTCCCTCGCTTCATGTTTCGTTGGTTCGGCGGCTTGGCTGGAAAGTGCGACGACGGCGAGCAGTGCGGCAAATAAAGTCCGTTTCATGGGATTCCTTACTAGCTGAGTTGAGGGCCGGGATTCTATGGACGGTCGTGATCTGAGTCCATTCAGCGTTACGCGTAACGCCTTACTTAATTCCGCCATACGCGCTCTATTGGACAACGCCCTATGACTCCGAAGTTTCGAATCGTCGCGAACGGTTCTGACATTACGTCGCTGATTAACGATCGGCTTTTGCTGTTGCGCACCACGGACAAGCCCGGCATGGAGTCGGACGAGTTTGAGTTGCGCATTGATGACCGCGACAGCCTGGTGACGCTGCCCAAGCGCGGCGCCGGGATCGAAGTCTACCTGGGCTATGCCGAAACGTCCCTGGTACGCCTGGGGCGCTATGTGGTCGATGAAATCGAGGTATCCGGCCCGCCGGACACCATCGTTATTCGGGGCAAGGCCAGCGACATGCGCGGTACCGGGAAATCCATCCGCAGCGGCAGTTGGGAAGACGTGCCGCTGTCGAAAATCGTTTCCGACATCGCGGCCCGCAACGGCTGGACGCCGGCCTGCACAATCGGCACGAAGGTCGCCCGGGCTGACCAGCTCCACGAATCTGACTTCAGCTTTGTCACGCGCCTGGCTAAGCAATACGACTGCACCGCCAAGGTGGGCGACGGCAAGTTGATGGTTATGCAGCGCCAAGCTGGCCTGAGTGTCAGCGGCAAGGCTATTGGAGCGATCACCATCATGCGCAGCGACGTAAGCCGTTGGCAATTCCGCCTAGGCGACCGAAACGCGCATAAGACCGTGGCGGCCAAACATCAGGACAAGAAGACTGGCAAGTTATCGGTGGTGTCCTTGGACAACGACGACGTGCCGGACGGCCTGCCGGCGGTGCATACCGACCGGCATATTCACCCGAACAAGACCGCTGCCGAATCAGCGGCCAAGGCTCGCTTGGCTGCGTTCAACCGATCTACGGCTGGCGTGCGTCTAGAAATGCCCGGGCGCACGGATCTATTCGCGGAACGCACTATCAACGCCCTGGGCTTCAAGGTGGGGCTCGATGGCGAGTACCTAGTGGATTCTGTGGAGCAGACATTTACCCAAGCCGGCTGGTCAACCACCGTCGAATGCAACGGCGGCAAAAAGGGTAAAGCGAAAGCCAAGGGCAAGAAGCCGAAGAAAGCCGCGAAGCCCGTCAAGGTTGTCAGCCTGGCGTAGCGACGCGTTGCACCATCCATGCTCGCCGCGTGCGGGCTACTCATGTCAGGAGCTTGTATGTCCATCACCCAGCAGCAGTTGCTGCAAATCCTCCCCAACGCCCGCCCAGTCGCGGGCGTTTTTGTGTCTGCCCTCAATCCAGCCATGGCGCGGTTCGACATCACGTCATCGGTGCGCCAGGCGGCGTTTGTGGCTCAGGTAGGGCACGAATCCAAGCACCTGACCGCGCTTTCGGAAAGCCTCTATTACAAGGACGCCGAACGCGTGGCAGGCCTGTTCAAGTATGGCTTTGACTTGAATCGTAACGGCCGCGTAGACCCTGCCGAGATCGAGGACGCCAAGGCCTACTTGCGCAGTTCTGAAAAGATGGCCAACCGCGTCTATGCCAACCGTATGGGCAACGGCTCCGAGGCGTCTGGTGATGGTTATCGCTATCGCGGCCGGGGCTGCATTGGTATCACCGGCGCCGATATGTACCGCCGGTGCGGCCAGGCGCTGAGCCTGCCCTTGTTGGAGCGGCCCGAGCTGCTGGAGCAGCCCGAATACGCGGCCCTGTCGGCGGCTTGGTTCTGGTGGGATCGTGGCTTGAATGAGCTGGCAGATGCTGGGCTATTCGACCGCATTACCCGTGTGATCAATGGCGGCGATAACGGCCGCGAGGATCGTTTGCAACTGTGGGCCAAGGCCAAGGCGGTGCTATGTCTCCCCTCGATCTGATCCCCCCGGCCGTGCGCCCCTGGGCGACAGTGCTGGCCGTGGTGTTGATCGCCGGTACCGGCGCGGCCGCCGCTTGGACGGCCCAGGATTGGCGTTACGGTAACGAACTGGCCACGCAGCATGCCAGCGCCTTTAAAGAGGCCGCGCGCGTGGCTGAAGCAGCAGCCGGCCGGCTCAAGCAGGAGCAGGACCGCCGCGCGGCGCTGGAGCGCCGCCTGGCGGCCTCTGAACAGACTCACTACAAGGTATTGACCGATGAAAAGAAAGCTCGCCAGCTCTTGTCTGATCGCCTGGCTACTGCTGATTTGCGGTTGTCAGTCCTCCTTACCGCTGGACCCGGACGCCCAGGTAGCGCCGGTGTGTCGTCCGCCACCGGCGCCGGCGGCGTGGATCATGGAGACGCGAGAGGCGAACTTGACCCAGCGCATGCTCAAAGAATTGTCGGCATCACCGGTGACGGTGACGACGGACTGACAGCGCTTGCTGCCTGCCAGGGCTGGGTGCATGAAGTCCTGGGCGCGCGCGATGAGCGCTCTGGTCAGTAGGCTCGCCGTTTTATCCGACGGAGGGTTGGCGGGGCTTTGGCCTGCGTCGGGTAAAGTGCCCGCGCCGCTGGCTATCGTATCGCCACTACTGTTTAAATAACCAGTATTATACGATTCTATACGGAATCGTCGCACTCGCACTTGAATGACTGCTGTAGGAAGGAATCCCAATGTCGAACACACCCTCTGCAAACCCTTTGATCAAAAGTGACCAAGCGTCTACTATCGACGCGATTAATTGCTACATCGAGTTGTTGTGCATACAGAAAGCCAACGACGACACGGCGCACCCAGGGGAAGCGCTGCAACTGGAGATGTTGCGGCAGGCTATTGTTTCGCTGAGGAAAGTGTAAATTTACACTAATTGTGGACGACTAAAGATTGGCGCGTTATTCTGAGCGCCTTCAGCCCTGCGGGGCACAGCAGTTACGAAGAATTAGAAATTTTTAGGCAGGCTTAAAAAAGAAAACCCCCGACCTTGGCGGGACGGGGGCTTCTGGTAATCAGCACAAATATGGCTTCAAACCGGGCAGGTAGAAGTCTATTAGCTGATCACCGCATAAGCAAGCCCTAGCAACTAGGGAAGTTTGGATGATTGGCGAAGCCTCATTAGAAGGCCGTCCCGGCATTGTGCGGGGGCGCATAGATTTGCAGCCCCTGGCCCGCGCCCTGCGCCGGTATCCGGCTGCTGGCGGTGCCCTGTGAGGTCATTTAGCCAGATTCTGCCAGGCTCTGTAGAGGCTGCTGCTTATGCCGGCCTGTCCGATATCCCCGAGCTTCTGCCCAAGCGTAAAAAGCTGCCGTTGCGCGACCGTACAGGTCAGCAGCGTCGGCAAACAGGCGTCACGCCTGACCAGGGCCGCATGTTTGGTGGTCTGTTCAATAAGGCCATTGCCCGCGTTCACGAAGAAGCCGACAAGCGCGAGGGAAAATTCCTGCGCCGCTTCGACGATATCAACGATTCCCGCACCTACCAGCAACGATGGGACGCCTTGGCCGAGCTGATCGGGCCACTGTGCGCACGTCTCGACCTGGCCCAACTGGTGGTCGGCTGGCTGGACAAGAACGGCAAGATGCACGTAAACCGCCAGCGCAAGCTGTGCGAGGACTCCGGCGTTCGTGAGTGGACGCTATCGCGCCTGCTGAGCGACTTGGAGCGCGCCGGCTACGTGCGCCGTAAATTTCGGCGGATTTTCCACAAGGGAACGAAGTGGATAACGCGCGTAACCTTACATGTGCGCCGGCGTTTCTTTATCGACCTGGGCCTGGGCCATGAGCTGGCCGAAGCGCAAACCCGCAAGCGCGTAGAGCGTCGCACGGTCCTGGGCGTGGCTCAAAACAATCAGAAAACCGCCTATGCCAAAGAGCAGGCGGCCGCAAAAGTTCGCAAGGACTCCCATGAGGGCGCCCAGCGCGCCGCCAGGCGCACGAAGCAGCAACAGCAGCAGGTCGATAAGGTCGAATATAAGCGCGCCTGGACTGCGGCTTGGGTTGAGTTTGCGCAGGCTAACCCTCAACTCGGCGCCCGCGAGCGCTCTCAGGCATTTGCGAAACAATATCCGCACTTCGCCATACACCCCGACAGCCTCCCCTAGACCGCCTCAGTCAGCACCGCCTCCCGGCGGTGCCTTTGCACGCCCATACCCCGCCAAAGCCCTTCGGGGCGCTCACAACGTCACTATCCTCCCCTTTAGCATCCCTTCGACGCGCATTAAAACCAGCCATCCAGCCCCAAAATTCAGCCGGCCCGGCCGGCCTTCAGTTGGGCTTATAAATATCTGCAAGATTAGGTGCCTACTGGTACCGAAGGGCTTTTAAAGATCCGCTTTAAAGCTCAACAACCGTGCCAACTGTGCATGGCGGACTGACGTAATAAGAATGCCTGCCCACTTCGCGCCTGGAGGCGCGGGGCAAGTACACCCCTCTTCGCTGGCGTGGCCGCCGTTCCGTCAGCAAGGCGCCTTCCAGTCGCTGTGGGACGTTCAACACGCGTCTCAACATCACCCCTGTGCAACGTCCCTTCGCTCCTTCACGCGCCGGCTACGCCCAGTCGGTCGCGCAAGCGCTCCAGTGATCAGCGATGGGGGTTCCCTTCCGTTCTTTAGCACCCTGTTAGCTCTCCAGTGCCTGTTACAGGCGTTTCAGGCACGGCTGAATGGCACGGCCGCGCTGGCGGTGCGCGTCCTCCCACGCGATAGCTGGCGGGTTCGGCGGTCGATCAGTCGGCCGCTGAAATGAATTTGTATGAATAACGAAATAACGAATTGACGAAATAACGAAATGTAAATAAGGTTCGCTCCAAGGCCGGGCATCACGCCAAGGCCGCTATCCGGGAATAAACCGATGACTAAGCAAGAACCGCATGTTGTGGCTTTGAAAGCGGCATTTTTTGACCGTTACGCGATCCAACTGAACGCGCGCATCGCCGGCGGCGCGCAACGCGACTGCCTGTTGCTGGCGGTACCAGAGTTTCGCAAGAGGTCCGTTATAGACAGGTCGCAGCTGATAGACATAGGTATTTGGCTGGAAGCCCAAGGTTATTTTTTGTGCGAGGATTATGGCCGCGTGGGGTTGCTCGCTTCGCCGTCCGGGTGGACGTGCTGGAATGCCGGCGTTTCCGTTAAGGTGCGGCTGTGTCCAGACAAAGTAACGAAATGACGATTTAACGAAATAACGAAAGGCCGCCGGCGCTGCTGGCGGTTTAGCATTGGAGGCTGATGGATGTTTGCGTTGCTATTGCGTGATGGGTCACGCACGGAAATAGATGTGCCGGATTTTTTGGAGGCCATGCGTGCAGCGCTACGTCTTGATGCCACGCATCTGGTAGTTCCAGGCGATCCGCCTCGTTCGATTACGGCTGATCAGGTTCGCCAGGAATTGGCACTTGACCGCCCCGGTCTATTTGAGCCGTACGCATCAGACTGGTCCCCACCCACTGCCGCAGAATTTCGTGAACTGCTAAGAGTTGCGGGCTTGTCCGGTAGTGAGGCCGGCACGCTGGTAGGCGTCGATTCCCGCAAGATTCGTAAATGGGCAGGTGGTGAGAAGGCCGATATACCCTACGCGGTTTGGCGTTTGTTGAGCATTTACGCGGGATTAGCTGAGGCTCCTATGCGGCCCCATAACGAAATAACGAAATAACGAAATAACGAATTGACGAAATAACGAATCAGATTTAAAGTCAGCTCCAAGGCCGGGGATTCACCCATGGCCGCCCTGCCGGAGCTGACCCGATGACCAAAGCCCAACCCTTGACCACCGCGCAGCATGTCGCTGATACGATCCTTAATCAGCTTGGCGCTAGACGTTTTTTGGTGATGACTGGCGCCCGTGAGTTGGTGGCTACTGAACGCGGCCTGCAATTCAAGCTGCCTGCCAACTTCGCCAAAGATGGCGTGAACATGATCCGCGTAGAACTGACCCCCCTGGACACCTATGACGTGATCGCCGGTCGTTGGGCGCGCCTGGATTTTAAGGAAAAGGCCCGTGAAAGCATGGTTTACGCCGAGGATCTGCAGCGTGCCTTTACTCGCTTGACCGGGCTCGATACCCATATCTAAGGAAGAAGCCCCGGCCCGAACGCCGGGGCGCTTGATGGAGTGCCCGTGATGGCCAGCAAAAAATCTATCCAATACGTACCGCTCGAAAAGCGCCCTGAATTCATTGCCGCGCTAGCTGCGTTGCCAACTGATCAGGTTGAGCTGGAGTTGCACGCTTCGCGTGTGCGTACGCTCTTTCATGACGCCATGCTGGCCGGGGATGAGCAGACCCTAAGTGACGCAAGCGTGGTGTATCAGGCTTGCGTGATAAAGCTCAACGGTGGCACTCACTTCGGCTGTTCCGACATTCAGAAAGCGCTGGAAAATAAGTTCGCGGCGACCGCCGGCCAGGTGCCTGGCTGGAAGCAAGCCGGCGAATTCTTGTTAGAGGTCGAGGGCATGCGCATGGTGGTTAGGATGAGCCCTGACTCCATGTCGACCCACTGCGGCGCCGAGCTGCACGCAATTGACTTCGATAAACCGTTTATCAGTAGCACCGGTTTTCGTCACCAGTATATGCACGCGTCGAAACACCTGGGACGGACCGTGGATCAGGCCGTGCGAGCTGAGGTGTTGGAGTCGCTGGCGGAGGACGGCAAGGCTGTTGCAATTGACCGGGAGTACGGTGGAAAGGGTAACCGTAAAGCCTGGCCGTGGTTGGCTGCCGCCCTGGCCGGTGTGCGCGCCGATGGCCAGTTGGCCATGTTCGGTGATGTGGAAAAGGGGCCGGCCGAAAAAGTGCCAATGAGTAATGCTGATCGGCAGCGCGCGTTCCGGCAACGACAGCGCGCTCTGAAAGAGCAAAAGGGCATGCAGTCGCTGTTGCTTTGTGAGTCTGAGCGTCAGGTGATTGAGCAGCTGCGGGCGGCCAAACAGGCAGGCGATCCCAACGCGGACCCGCGAGCTTTTGTGCTTACCCAGCGTGACCGTACATACCTGACCAGTGCTTTAGACTTTTTCGAGTTTGCGGCCTATCGAGGCCCTTCTAATGAATACCCCAAGACCAACTTGCGAGATTTGTACGTTCGCCTGAGTGTGCATAAGACTTATGGCCAGAAAACGGACTTCCCCCCTGATGAAAAGCGGCAAGCATGGAGTCATGAGCAGACACACAAGGCCATTTACGCGCAATTTGAAAGGCAAATTACGGCGCTTAAGAAAGAAAACGCGCTGTTAGAAAGCGAGCGCAACAAGGCTCATAGCGCTATCAAAACATGGGAGGATCGGTTGCGCGCTGCCGGCGTGTCGACGGATTACCGCAAATTACCCGGCGAAGAATAAAAAGGCATCATAAGTGTTGCGTAAGCATCATATGTGATGCAATAATAGCTATACCGAAACGGCAAGGACTGAAGCAATGAAGTGCAGCGAGTTTCGGCGTTGGTTGTTGGCTCAAGGCGTAGAGTTCAAGAGCGCCAAGGGCAGTCACTTCAAGGTTTACTTGAATGGCAAATCAACCATCTTTGCGGACCATGGCAGCAAGGAAATGCACGAAGGGTTACGCAAAACCATTATCAAACAGCTGGGCCTTAAGGATTGAGGCTTAGCTGTACCCTTTGAAGGTGAGCCGTATGTATCAGTACCCGTTGGAGTTACACCACGAAGCCACTGGCGTATGGCTGTCGTGCCCTGATATCCCTGAAATGAACGCGTCCGGCGATACCCTCGCAGAAGCCTTTGCCGAGGCCCTGGACGGCTTTGAGTCGGCCCTGTCGCTGTACGTCGAGCAGCGCCGCGCGATCCCGCGCGCTTCGGAGCCCTCTGACCCGGCTTTGGTGCTGCGCTTGCCTGCGCTGACGGTGGCGAAAATTATGCTGTGGAATGCCATGGTTGACGAAGGTGTCAACCGCGCCGAGCTGGCCCGCCGTATGGGTATATCGCGGCAAGTCGCGGAGAGGCTGGTGGACTTCCTGCACGCCTCGAAAATCGAACAGGTGGAGCGCGCACTGGCGTTGCTTGGCCGGCGCATATCGCTGGTACTGGAAGCGGCCTAGTGCCTGCCGTTACGCGTAACGATCTGGAAAGGCGGCGAATCGCCGGCAGGATGATCAGTGAAAAATATGCATATGTTCTTTGGGGGGCCGGTGCTGAGCCGGGCCCAGGTTGCGGCCTTGGCCAAGCCTGGCGATAGTTGGGCGGATGCCCAGGTGCGTGCCGAGCGCCTGCATAGCTGCGTACAGGAATGCCGGCCTTGTGAGTGTTGCAATACAACCGGGCGGTCGGCCTGGGGAGGCTGGATTGACGACCCAGCTATGGGCTGCCCGATGTGCGCGCTGCGTGACCGAGGTTGGCCCAGCCATTCGACCATCTACGACTGACAGGAATCGCCGCTATGAAAACACCTACCGCCGCTGCAAGCCTGGCCGATTGGCAGGCGCTCTACGACAACAAAGCCGCCTTAATCCAGTCTCCCGAGGCGCACCAGTTCGCCCTGGACGAGCTGGCCGGCGTTCTGCACGCCCGTGGCGTGATCGATGACGCCGGGTTGGTCGATCTGGCCGAGCAAGCCCAGGCGGCCTATGAGTGGGGTGTGGAAGAACAGCTGAGCGCAGAACTCAATCAACCTGACGTGAACTGAGCAGAAAGGAGCCCCCGCCATGCCCTTGATTGACAGTAAGCCCCTGGCCGAGCAGCTGAGCCGAATCCGCGCGGCCAATGCCCGCTGTGACGCGCTTGTAGAGGCATCCAGGGGCCAGCATGTGACGGACAGCCATGCCGAACACACCGAGCGTATGCGCGGCATCGACGAAGCCCAAGAGGCGTACCACCTTGAATTGGTCCGGCTCTCGGCCCTGGTGCAATCGGCCATCGAGCGGGCCGAAGGCGTGCGGTAGGGCGCGTTACCCATAACGAACGCAATAGAAAGGAACCCCCGGCGCCGTCATGACCGCCACCACTCCCACGCCGTACGAAGGGCCTGCCGGATGGCGGCGCGTAGGAGTTGTTGCAGCAGCCAGAGCAGTACGGTTTTCAAAATGCGCATGATCGTTGTCGCCTCGGTTGGAATGCCTACAGCGTGCTGTCACGACCTGGGCGGTTCCACTTGGGGTTTTTCCGCGCTGGGTCACGACAGTGCCGGCGTCCACCGTGAGGCGACGAATAGCCTTACTTTTTTCACGTTTCCGAAAAGCTTTTAACTTGAAAGGAGCCCCGACCACGCTGGCCCGTGGTTACAATGGGCCACCATACAAGGAGTAATACAGATGGCTGATTTTTTGATTGGTGATGTCAGGCTGGTGCGAGAGTTAAACCAAGAACATAAGGTCAACAAACACATTGCCGACGGTTGGGTGTTGCTGAGTGCCGTAACGGCCGCCTCACGCGAAAGCGATGGTCCCGTGTCGCGTTACATTCTCGGATGGTTGGAACAGGCCGAGCCAAAAGCGGAATACCAGTACTGAAGGCGCGTTACCAATAACGCCACTTATGTAAAAAAGGCCCCCACACCCAGGCCAGGTGTGGGGGCCTTTTTTTATGCCCCCGGTAACCAAGCCCCCCTAGACTGGTACACCATACCCCCCTATTCTGGTTTTACGCACTGACACCCCCTTACTCGAAAAATGGAATTGCCCATGCCGTTACCCGTCACGCCGTCCTATCAAGCGCGCATGAGCGCCTTGCGCAGCTATGCCCCCGAGGTGGCCGAGTTGGCCGCGCAAGTCGCCCAGGCGCTCAAGCCCGAAACCCTGGCGCGTGCGGCCAGCACCTTGGAAAGCGAGCTGTTCGACTACTTGCAGGCGATCGGCCAGCAGCAGGCGCGCAGCGTCACGCGCTTGAGCGTGTGGTTTTACCAACTGGTGGACAGCCAGGCCTTGCAGCACGCCGAGGCCGCCGCGTTCCTGGCCGAAGCGGCCAAGCACGGCGGGCCATCAGGTGTTGCACGATGACTGCACGCGACCGTAACGCGGCCGGCTACCGGCTCCACGAAGCCCTGGAGTTCTGGCACGAACGCTGGACCCTGGAGGGCCTGTATGTGTCCTGCCCGGGCTGTCACGCGCAGCAGCTGGCCGGCGACGCTGGCCGGCCCTTCACGCACGTCGACGGCTGCGCCATGGCCACGGACTTCGGCCAGCACCCGTGGATTGAATTGCGCCACGTACTGGCCGACCTGCCGCCGGTGCCGGCATGAGCGCGGCCTTTTCCCTCAACGGGGTCACGCTGCCGGACCTGATCCGCACCAAGCTGACAAACCACCTGGCGCGCCTGGAGCGGGCCGAGGATCTGCACGCCCTGGAGCGGGCCCAGGAGCGCGCCGAAGGCTTTGTGGAAGGCGTGGAGGCAGCGCGTGCGCTGACCACGGCGACCATCGAGGCGCTGTTTATTGCGGTCGACGTGGCCGCCACGGAACGCCGGCAGGAGCTGACGCCATGATCGGCGACGCGATACAGCTGGATTCCCTGGCGCACCTGGTGGCCCAACACGCCATCCGTGAAGCCGTGGTCGGCCGGGTCAAAGGCGATAACGCCCAGTGGACGCTTTCCGTGCGCCTGGGCGGCCCCACGGCGCGCCTGGTGCCTGTGCGCAGCCGGCGCGAGCCCCTGCGGATATGGACCAGCCTAAAAGCCGTGGTGAAATTTGCCGACAAGGTGGGCATTACCAGATTTAGCGTGGAGCTGTGACCGGTCACACGCCTTGTTTGTGGGCCGCTTTGTCCAGGGCTTCGGCCAGGATCTGCGCCGAGGTGCTGAGCGCGCTGTAGAGCCTGGTCAACTCCAGCTCCGACGCGCTGCCGGGGGTGCGCTGGGATTGCGCGTAGTACTTGCGAAAATCCTGCAGGGTTTGCAGCTCAAACGGCGACAGGTCCAGGGTGATCAACATCGGGCTACCTCGGATGTGTGATTTGTATAGACGAAAAAAAACCGCCCTGAGTAGGCGGTTTTTTCGTTGCAGGCGCTGGTGAGGCCAGTGCTTGCTTTACCTCAGTGGATACATTCGCGTGGGATTCATATTACGCAAGCTTGTACAAGTGTGCAATTGCAGAAATACCGGCAAAGCGCGTTATTCGTCGCCTGGTGCGCCGCCAAGGCGTTTGCCGCGCACCGATGAAGGGAGGCACAGCCCAAGGAAATTAACGTTTTATAAAATTGCTCAGGGCCGTTATTCGCGGTGCGCCAGGTTGCCCGATAAATCCAGGCTGTTGGGCATTTCGCACGCGCAAAAGTGCGCTACTATGCCCTCAGACGAGACCTCTACAGGTGAGGTGTTCGCTAGGTGTGGCCGGTGCAGAAACAGTTTCCTATGCCCTTCAAGACGGGGTGAGAGCCGTACCGGTGTTGCTGAGGGGTTCACACTCGGCCGCCTTAGTGGATACATTCGCGTGTACTCCCGAAGACAGCGGTAAGCCGGATAAGCTGTTGGAGGTTTGGCCCAACCTACGGAGGGCCAAAAGTATGTTTAAGATAATTAAGCGTGCTTGGGGTCTCGTTCGGAACGGATTGGGGGCTTATCGTCTCTATGAACTTCTGCGGGACCATTGGGACGAACTGCTGTAAGGGTTTGAACTGAGGGAAAAACCGTTCTGGCTTCGGCCAGGGCGGTTTTTTTTGCCAAAAAAAAGCCCCGCCAGGTGCAGAGCTTGATGTTGGCACTGGCGAGGGCTATTCGCCCTTGGATGCCTTGAGTAAGGCGAAGCCCTGACGGAATACATCCACCATGCTCATTTTGTGCATGGCGGCAAACATCCTAACTTCGTGCTTGAACTGCGCGTCGACCTTGAAGTTGGCCGTCACCAAATCATCCGGCCCCGCCTGGTGTGTGTGGCCAGCTTTTAACGATGTTTCAGCGGGCAGTGGTGCCGCTGGGGCGGTGCCCTTAGTAGATGTTCTACGTGGCGGCTTAGGTGCGACAACAGTCATATTGACCTTCCTTTGTAATCGTTAATTCGTCAATTCGTTATTTGGATTGTAGCGCAGTTGCGCGTGCGATGATCGCGCTTATTAGCTGCTCCGCTTGAGTACGCAGCCCTTTATGTGACACCTCGATAACAGAAAGTCCTACGTCCATAGCGCGGCTATAGCTGACCTTTTTGGGTAGGTGGCCATCGAGAACGTGGTAAGGCTTTCCGCCCAAGTAGTCGCGCGCTTCATCCAGTTCTGCCTGACTGTCACCTACTTGATTAAGCGCGAAGGCGATACGTTCAACCGGAACGGCATGTTTAAAATGCAAGGCATCTGCCAGCGATACAGCGGGCTCAAGATCGTCCAGGGATAAGCCGGTAGGGATAACCAACAAATCGCAGGCTTCAGCCATCGCGGCCGTGTCCTTACTTGCACGTGGCGCGCCGTCAAAAATGATCGCGTCATAGTCGCCCGACTTCGCCAGGGCTTGAGCCATGCCGCCGAACTGTTCGACTGAAATTTCTGGTGAGTGGCCGCGCTTCATTCGGCGTACGTTCCAGAGCGCGCTGGTGGACTGGTTAAGGTCGAAGTCAGCAATTTTTACAGCCCATCCATTCTGCGCGAGTCCCACGGCGGTGCCGCGTGCGTCGGTGGATTTGCCAGGGCCACCCTTCTGTGATGCAAAGCCAATTCGTAATGCCACGGTGAGAAATCCTTATACGCGTTAATTCGTTATTTCGTTAATTCGTTAACGTAGGCGAGTATAGGACGGGTTACGCCAAGGATCAAGAAGATAACGATTTAACGAAATAACGAATTAACGAACCGATCAGACGTAAAGGGTTTGGCGTGAGGGAGGGCCGCCGGCCGAAGCCGGGGAGGTGCGCACGCTGCGCGAGTTTTCGGTAAGAGTGCGGCTACGGCGCTGGGAGCGAGTGCGGTTCATGTCTGTGTCGACTTCCAAGACGGCCATTAGGCACAGCATGAGACAAAGCGCCTGGGGGATCAGTACGCCCAGGGTGAAGCCGCGCGTGATCATGTGTGCTTTGTTCTTGGCGCCCAGCTTGCTCAGTATGTTGCGCTCGACCATTCGCATGCCAATGTCGTCAAGCTGCAATTCTTCAGCAATGGTCGGAGTAGGAAAGCCCTCGGCTGTTTTGACCAGAACAAACAGTTCTCTATCTGTCAGGTTCTGGCCGGGATAACCAATCACTTCGTCGCCGTGGATTTGAACACAGGCATTCATGGGAGACGCGTCCTTGCGAAAAGGGGAGGGCGGTGTTCAGTGGCTAGACAGGTCGAGTTGGAGTGCGCCCAGCTGGCGACGGAGAAGGCCGAGTAGGTCGGCCATTTCTTCCATGGTTTCAACGGTGACGTGGTTTTGGTCAATCGAATATAAGGCCATTTTTTGCATGCTTCCGGTTAGGGAATACACTTCTTTCATGGCCACCACGCGGCGCTGTTGCGCACCTATTGCGCCGTTTGGATGCGCTGGTGGTTGATCTTTGAGGGGGGAAATTACGCTGCCTTGCATGGGAGTAACCTGTCGTTCCTGAATTGCGTGGCATGTTACACGTAAAGTGTAAATCGCAGCAATAAAAAAGCCCTTTTACCAAGGGCTATTTTACTACCTGTCGTGGGATATACGTACCACGCGGCCCACTATATCCAGCTGTTCCAGCTCTTCACGTGTCATTTTGCTATCAGGGTATTGCTGCGCGTCTGAAGCTTTAAGGGTAAAGGTGTTATTGAGTTCGGGGCATATCCAGCGAATCCAGACCGTTCCCGACACTACGATGCCGAACAAATCGGCTCCCCTTACCGTTACTTGGTCGCCGTCAAGCAGTACTTCATCGCCTTCAGCAATCAGCGGCGCCATGCTGCTGTCAATCTGCTTAATGCAAAGCAATTTGTTGCGGTTGAGTCCACGGCTTTCGATGTAGCCCAGGCTGAAAGCCGTGTTATCTGTGACTTGCGGGACAATCAGCAAGCCGTTTTTTGTAGCGATATTCGGCGGATTGGCTGTCACGTAGTTGGATGTAACCGCGCTCAAGCTGTCGTTATCCGTGTAGCCCTGAAGCCAGGCAGGCGTTTTACCGAACAGCTTGGCGAGCAAAACAACTTGATCCGTTGGTGGCATGCGCAGCCCAAGTTCCCAGTTTGAATATCGGGAATAGGTCATAGGCTTGCCCGATAAATCCGTCAGCCGTTTGGCTGTTTCCTCAAGGGTCCAGCCCGTGGCCTGGCGACAATCTTTAAGCCGCTGGGACACAACAGTTATCAAATCAGACATGCGCAATCTCTCAAAGGGCGCCGTGAGGTTTCACGCCTTGGCAATTGTTTAATACTAGCTTCTATCGGAGGAAATATACACTTTAAGTGTAGAAGACGGCAAAAAAAGCTTGAGAAATGGGATAGAGTCGAAATAGACTTACACCAATCGTGTAAATAGGCGTCTATTCGTGGAACTAAACAAGTGGATTGAAATCGTCGGTGCTGCCGGGCCAGAAGGCAAGTTAAGCCGGGCTGGTTTGTGCACCGTCGCCGCTCTACTTGGCGAAAAGACACGCACCGTGTCCTCTTGGTATCGCCGGGAGCGCATCCCGTCTTTTGCTGCCGGGGTAAACATCGTTCTCAAGTCCAAGGGGTTGGTGGACTGGAACGGCATCTACACCCCGTTTGCAAAAAACCTGTTCCCGGACGCGACCAATGCCGGCAATTAATCTGCCTGCTGGCTTCTCCGCTCGCCCTGTCGTGTTGAAGGTAGAGCAGCGCTTTGGCCTGGCGGGCTTCGCTCGCCTGGTCAAGTTGCTGGAGTTGTTCGCGACCAGTCCGTTGCGCGACAAGGGCGTGATCGAGTTGCCCGTTAGCGAGTGGGCCGACGCGTTGCAAGCCGGTCCGCTTAATGCCGCTGTGTTGCTGGATTACTTGAGCAATGACGGCTGGCTTTCCCAAGCGCGCGGCGATGAACCTGACGCGCCGTTACGCGTAACGCTGACAGACTTCGCGGACTTCTTGCCTGCGCTCGACATGCCCAAAACGGCTGATCAGTGGTGTGCCTGGTTTACGTCTGAGCTGAGCATGCCGGACCAGCACGGAACAGACCCTGATAATCAGGCTTTGTTCCGTCGATGGTGTGCCACGAACGTGACGATTGAAGAAATGAATGCCGCCATAGAGCTGGCAGTTAAGGCGGGTAGGGGGTTCGCTCCGGCTTGCCTGCATTCCCTTTTGATGACTGTGCGAAAAGAAAAATTAGAACTGGCCCGCCGCTGAAGGCGCGTCAAAAGGGGAATTCCTTGTTACTGATTGCATTATCTGGCGGCACTCCAAGCGAGCGTGTCGACATTGCTGACCGTCTTGTCACTTCGGGCAAGGGGCAGTTTGCCGCCTATGCCCAGGCGACACCGAGCGCTGACTACGGCCTTCGTCGCCTTGAGGTGCTGCGCAACTTCTTGGGCGGCGCTGACGAGCCTTCGAGCGCGCCTTGGCCAGTGCAGGGCATGGTAATCGCGCATTGCCTGACTGAGCAGGAGGCGCAGGAGGTCCGCGACCGTGGCGGCGTGATCTGGCACCTCTATAGCCGCCCTTCCGGTTCAGTGAGCATTCGCCAAGGCGACGTAATGGTCACGGATGGTCAGGCGGGTTTCCGTCATGTGCGCGAGCCGCTGGAAGCCCTGTCCGAGCTGATCCTGGCGCGCCTGTCGGGCTTGGCTAATAGCCCCTCCGTGCGTGCCGTCCTGAAGGAGCTGGCCCGTGACTAGGCCGGTTAGTCGTGCGCTGCCCGGTTATGCCTATGGCGACCCTGCAAAGATTGTCGAAGCGCAACAAATGCGCTCGCTCGGCTGTGGGGCCTGTGTGCGGTCTGACTGCATCCTGGGGCAGATGATCTGCACCAGTGGGCTCAAATTTCCGGCTTGCAAGCAAGGCCACCGTAACGGCTACAAAATAGCGCCTGAGTTCGGGGGCTAAAGGGGGAGGCATGGCAAAGCGCGACGTAGCCGGCGCCCTGGAATTATGGGCGCGCTGGTCTGTACCAGACGCCCAGCGGGGGACCGGTAAAACCATGCTGGCCAAGCTGATCGACAACAAGGGCGAATTGATCTTTGGCGGCAGTGGCGGCGCCTCTGGCGGTCCAGCTGACAGCCTGGAAGTGGTGGTAGAGGCGGCGGTGATGAGGATGTTTGCAGCCGACCCCATGCGCGCGGATGTGTTGCGCCTTGAGTGCTGCGCGGCCTGGTGGCAGGTGGCGAGCCGGCGCCGCATTGTCGATTACGACCCGCGCGGCATGGGGCAATTCGAAAAGGCGCTGGCCCTGGGTATCAGTTTACGCACTTACCGCCGCCGGCTGGCCGAAGCCAAAACAATCATTGAAACAGCGCTGGGGACATGATGGATATTCATCCGCTTTTTGCTGGGTTCCACGGGGCTGATGCTTATGCAGTCGGTGCCGCCCTGGGTTTTGCGATCCATGTAGAGGTTGTGCGTGGGCCGCTGCCGGCTGCGCTGCAAGTGGGAGAGCGTGAAAGGATCGGCGCCCGGGTGGATCTGGACGGTTTCCAGTTCGCCGGGGGCTGGGGTGCGCCTGGGGTGCATTGCCTTATGTTCGCAAAACCCTTAACTGGCCACGCCACTCGCTGGTGGCATGCCGGCTTGCCCGAGGTGAGCGCATGAGCCGGTTTATCGCTGTTATCCATGGTTGGCACGTCGAAAGTAAAGGGTTTGACGTGCATGAGCTGAAGGCCTTGGATTTGATCGAAGCGCAGAAAGAGGCGTGTTGGCTCAAGCAGCAGCGCGATGCGGCGTTCGACCGCTGCGCTTATCAGGTTGTTGAAATTTGCGACCGTGAGCGCTTGTTGCGCCGCTTGACCTGGCGCGAACGCTTCACAGGCAAGCTATCGCCTCAATAAGACCGGGCGCGCAACGCGTCCGCTGTTCGGTACCACGTAAACCACACCTAATTTTTGCGAGGCATCGCCCTGTCACGGCCGTGCTTTGCCTGAAAAAAGACAATACGCGCGCTGGCACCACGTCGCGCGCTACTGAGGCCCGCACCATGGCTAAAACCCTCACTGTCCCGCTATCCGATTCCGCTATTAGGAGGCATGCGGCCGACCTTTCCATAAGCGAGCTGAACGATCCCAGGCATCCGCTGCGCTTTCGTTACCGTAACGACCGCAGTAAAGGCAGCTGGCACCTGATCCGCTATGACAAGGGTGGCAAGTGGAGGAAGGCGGCCAACTGGCCCGAAGTGCCTGCCAAGCTGATGCTTGAGAGCTTGCCGACGGTAATGGCGCGTTTGATGGCTGACCCGGCGGCCGTGGCCACGGTGGATGGCTGGGAATCAGTTGGCCAGGTGCTGCGCTGGTACGTCGACCGGCTGAAGGTCGATAGAGGGCTATCTAAGGATCGGCGCTCGTCCTCGATGTCGGTGATCAATCGCCACTTGTTGCCCGCCCTGGACGCGCTACCGCTGTGCAAACTCAACCGTGACACTCTCGACCGGCATTTAGTCTGGCACATGCAGGAAGAGTACAGCCTGGGCTACGTGAAATCGGCGCTGGACGTGTTGAAGGTGATTTTTGGGCGGGCCTTGACCCTCAAGAAAATCACCGTCAATCCCATGGCCGGTGTGACCTTCGGCAACTTTACTAAGGTCAAGATCCGGCCCAAGGGTGCACGCCTTCGTCATGTGGTCGTTGTGGATCTGCTGTCTGATTGGGCTGAGGCATTCCAGGCTGAACCGGCCGGCATTGCCTTAATGGTGCTGATGCTGGCCCATGGCACGCGGATCACCGAAACCCGCCTGGCCAAGTGGAAAAACGTCCACCTACAGGAAGGGGAGTGGTTTATTCCTGGGGCTGATACCAAGTCGAAACGCGACCATCTGTTGCCGCTGACACCTGCCGCTGTGGCCTTCCTTGACCGATACCGAGAAAACCAGAAGGCGAGGGGGTATGACGGGGCCTATCTGTTCCCGTCTGCCACTCACTCCGGCCGGCCTATGTCGCGTAGCCAGGCGTTTGCCGTCTTCACCCGCTACGGCGCCGGCGAATGGACTAGTCACGACCTGCGCAAACTGGCGCGTACCTGCTGGGCCAAGTTCCGTGTGGATAGCCTGGTGGTCAAGCTGCTGCTCAACCACTCCCTGACCGATTTGGAGGCGACCTACTTTCAAGACCGAGGCGAGGACATTAAGCGCGACGCCCTGGAGCGCTGGCACGAATGGCTCAACGCGCAGGGTTTTGACGCGTTGCAGGACAAGACAGGAGCAAGACGCGCCGTTAAGCCCACTGCCGTGGACCCTGCGGGCTGGCTGGCTTAGAGCCCCAAAGCAAAATTAATCATATAAGAGGATTTTAAATATGACCGAGCAAGCGAAGTTTGGCGGCGACGGCATGAATCATGGCCGCGTGGAAATTCCGGTGTGGGGGGCTGTGACGGGTCACAGCGATGACGAAAACGAACTTAGCCCCGAGGCGCTGCGCAAGCGGGAGCAGCGCGAACGCGAAAAAGCGGCCGGTGTTGAGGTGTTTGAGCTGAAAATGGGGCCGGCAGAGCAGGCAATGTTGGCTGAAGGCCGCGTGCTGCGGGGCTCTAAGGGGATTCCGTATACCGCAACCGAGTACCTTTTGACGCTCTTGCGAAACGACAACCGATTGCTGGGAAAGCAGCGCAGCAAATTGGATGGGCGCACCTGCAAAAACTGCCAGAAGGCTTTGCCACGGGGTTGCGGCGGTACTTGGGCGGGTGAGTCGCGGTGTCTTTTGGCGCGGTCGGAGATCGCCCTGGAGTTGTGAGGCGTAGCTAAAAATCCAGGGGTTGACAGTGCGCGGTTTTTACACGATTAGTGTTAATTTACACGTAATGCTTGACAGGGTTGGCAGCTTTCCCTATCTTTCACGGCATTGTGGTGTTGTTCCGGCCACGATGCCCATGCGACACAGTTCATTCAGCCCCCGGCCCTCACAGGTCGGGGGTTTTTTTATGCCTATTCCCCGGGACTTCGGGAGAAAACGAGATGCCAAAAATGCTCACTCCCGATAAAGATCCTTCGTTTTGGTTCCTGCTGCTGATGGCCTTGAAAGAGAACGGCCTGGCGATGGGTTTGGCGTTCGTCCTGGCCTGGCTGCGGATTCAGTACGACGGCAAAGAGACCAGTACAAGCCGCAAGTTTCTGGAGGCTTCGATTGGCTCGCTGATTGTGCTTTCAGTCGGCCTGACGGTGCGTGAATTCAACTTCAGCTACGGCTGGGCCCTGGCCACGTCGGGCTTTGTTGGTGCGCTCGGCATTGAGTATGTGCGCCAGTTCGGCAAGCGCTGGGCTGAGAAAAAGGCGGACTTAGGATGATCCCGCGCCCGGTGTTGAGTTTGGTGCTTGTCCTGCTGGCCTATGTGCTGGCAGGGCACGCTGACTGTCGAGAGTCGGAAGCCTGTCAGGCCCCGGCCGTTACGCATAACGAGGTGATGAATTGAATAAGTACAAGGTTTTGTTGGTTGGTGAATGTTCGGCCTGTGTCTTTGCTGAGCGTATGCAGCTTCTTGATGGCGCGCTGACGTTGTATGTAGGTGATGAAATCAAGGCTTTCTACCCGAGTGTCCAGGGTGTGGAGGTGGATTTGCCGCCTAAGCCAGCGCCTTGCTCTCCGGTGGAGCAGCGACCTGGCCCTGTTGCTGAGGCTGCGTTTTATGAGCCCCAGCCAGCTATCTCGATTGGTTCGATCTACATCACGGGCGCATTGCCTGATAGTGCTGCCGCCGTTGCTTCTCTCATCGAGGGCCTTGCTGCCCGTGGTGGCGGCGCCCTGGCCTAGCCTGCCTGTTGACGCTGCTGGAGTGTTTCGGCCATGAAGTAAGTATTTGGCCTTCTCGGCCGTAAGAGACGATGAATTCCCCTCGACAGAAAGCCGGTGAGCCGGTGGGGATCGCTTGGCTCGACGAGAGAATATCGAGCCCGGATTGCGCCAGTAGCTGCTGGCACCGAAAGCGGCCCTATGTGCCATCTAGTGCGGCCTGTTAGCCCGGGCGCCGGAAACGTAACCGGCTCAATCATTCGATAGGTGCCCGCATGTTCAAGATCGATCTAGGGTTGGATTCCGCCCCGGTCACTGCGGGCATGCTGGAGTTGGAAAAAAAGCACCTTCCTTTCGTGGCGGCACTGACCGCGACCCGGCTTGCCCAGCGGGTCAAGAAAGGCGCCATCACGGTGATGCAGAAGCGCCTGGATCGGCCGACCCCGACGACGCTGAACAGCCTGTTTGTGAAGATGGCCACCAAGCGGCGAGCCGCTGAAGTCTATTTCAAGGACTCGTGGGCATCCGGTGTGCCGGCCGATACTTACCTACAGCAGGCGGTAAGCGGTGGGGTGCGGCCCCATAAGCGTTTCGAGAAGTCGCTTATTGCGCGCGGCATCATGCGCAGCGGCCAATACGCTGTGCCTACCACGGCTTTCATGAATCAGTACGGCAACGTGTCACGCGGCACGATGCTGAAGATCCTGTCGGGCCTGGGTGCTGCGGAGTCAACGCGGGGCTATCAGGCCAATGCCAGTGGCAGCGCCCGAAGTCGTCGCAAGGGCAACGCCCATCGCTTCTTCTCTGGCGATGTCGACGGTACGCAAGGTGTTTGGGAGCGCAAGTCCATGGGCATGGGTGATGCAGTGCGGCCGGTGTTCGTCTTCGCTGACTCGGCCCCGCGATACCGCACCATATTCCCGTTCTTCAAGATCGCCGAGAACATCGTGAAAGCCAATCGAGAAGAAGAGTTCGCCGCCGCCTGGGCTCAGGCGCTGGGCAGTGCGCGGTGATGCGTGTCATTCGGTCGAAAAAGGTGGAAAAGGTGGTGTTTTCGTCGTCTTTCTCGCCTTTTTCGCTTGACAGGCGCCCGGGGGGCAAAAATCAAAAGGTACTCCCGGACCCCACCCCCTAAGGGGGTAATTCGGGCCCCGCCCTTTCGCTATATATGACCCTTTTTCAATCTGAGGTTGTTGTTACGTCATGGCAACCAAGTCGATAGCCCAAAAGCCCGGGTGGCTCAACAAGTCGCGCATGGCGGCGAGCCTCGGTATTTCCGTTCAGGCCTTTGACAAATGGGGCGTTCAGCCAGTCGAGCGAATCGGGCGGGAGTCGTTTTACGACGCCCGTTCAGTCCTCGATAACCGTTTGAAAAAGCAGGGGGGAAAGAACCAACCTGTTGACGATGCCGGCGAGCCGATTGATCCGCTCATTGAATACAAGATTCAGCAGGAACGTTTGCGGCTGACGCGGGCACAAGCTGACGCCCAGGAATTGCGCAATCGAGTGAAGGAGCGGCAGCTGGTGCCGGTGGACTTTTGCATGTTCGCCATCGTGCGCCTGTGTTCAATGCTCGGCTCTGCACTGGATACCGTCCACGTCAAGGTCAAGCGCAAACAGCCCGACATTGAGGTGCGATTCCTTGAGGCCATTCAGCACGAGGTGGCCGTTACGCGTAACGAAGCGGCCGACTTGGCCGAAGCCTTGCCGGAGTTGCTAAATGAATTTTACGCCGCCTTGGATGAGGTCGCTGATTGAGAGTGCCCGAAAGGGGCTGAAAGGGCTGTACAAAGAGCCGCCGTTAACATTGGTGGAATGGGCAGACAAGTTTTTCTATTTGTCCTCCGAGTCGTCGTATCAGGAAGGCCGCTGGAAGACCGCATCGTTTCAAATCGCGATTATGAACGCGATGGGCAACGACCTGATTTGCGTGGTCAACGTGCTGAAGTCGGCCCGGGTTGGTTATACCAAAATGCTGGTGGCCAACAAGGGCTACAAAATCCAGCACAAAAAACGCAATGTCCTGTCGTGGTGCCCTACGGATAAAGCCTCTGACACCATGATGAAGCGGCACGTTGAAACGATGATTCGTGACGTGCCCCTGGTGCGTGCGCTTGCGCCGTGGATCGGCCGTAAGCACCGGGATAGCACGCTGGACGAAAAGCGCTTTGATAACGGGAAAATGCTTTGGTGTCTTGGCGGCACGGCGGCGCAAAACTACCGCGAGAAAAGCGCGGATGAGGTCATTTACGACGAGCTGTCGAAATTCGACCCGGACATTGAGGGTGAGGGCGCGCCGACGACCTTGGGCGATAAGCGGTTGGAGGGTGCCACATTCCCTAAGTCAATCCGTGGCTCCACGCCTGGGGTGATCGTTGCCGGCGGCGAGGACGACGAGTCAGTGGGAGAGGGCTGCCAAATCAGCCGTGCGGCCGACGAGTCGCCTCATTTGCTGCGCTTTCATATCAAATGCCCTTGCTGCGGTACCGAGCAGTATTTGAAGTGGGGCGGGCTGGATAAACCCTATGGCATGCGCTGGCGTCTGGATGGCTATGGCCAAGTAGAAAAAGCCTGGTATCTGTGTGAGTCCGGCAACGGCTGCACTTTCGAATACCACGAAATGATCATTGCTTCGGTAAGCGGTCGTTACATCTGTGAGCGGTTGGGGATCTGGACGCGTGACGGTATGGCATGGTTTTCAGCTGATGACGAGCCAATCAGGACGCCTAATTCGGTCACGTTTCATATTTGGACCGCTTATTCGGAGTTCGTCACCTGGGCCCAGGTAGTCGCTGACTGGCTGAAAGTCGGCAAGGATCGGGGCAAGCTCAAGACCTTTATCAACACCACCCTGGGCGAAGCTTGGGAAGAAGACCAAGGCGAGAAACTGGAATGGGAAGTCCTGGCCAAACGACGTAGCAACTACCTGAAAGTGCCCGCCCGGGGTGTCGCGCTGTTCGGCGGGATTGACACGCAGGATGACCGTTATGAAGGCCGTGTTTGGGCCTTTGGCGCCGGTGAGGAAGCGTGGTTGGTTCACCGTTGGGTACTGACCGGTGACCCCGCAAGCGTTGAACTGCGCAAAAAAGTGGGCCAGGAAATACGCCGCCAGTTCACCCGGGAAGACGGCACGCTGATGCGTGTAGAGCGCTGGTGCTGGGACTCCGGTGGTCACTACTCGGACGAAGTTCGCAAGGAAAGTAAAAAGCATGGCGTCACCTGGGTTATCCCGGTGTTCGGCGCTGCGACCTACGGCAAGAAGATTGCCACCTTCCCGAAGAAAAAGACCAAGGGCGACCGGGTTTACCTCACTGAGGTAGGCACGGACAACGCCAAGGAGCTGATCTACAGCCGCTTGAAAATCGAGCCGGACGGCGACCGTCCGGTACCTGAGTGCATCCACCTGCCCCTCAACGAGCTGGTGTGTGACGAAGACGAAATGAAGCAGCTGACCAGCGAGCGCAAAGAATGGGTGGTCTCAAAAGGCCGCCGGGTTCAGCGATGGACCAGCGGCCGCCGTCGAAACGAAGCCCTCGACTGTTTTGTGTATGCGCTGGCCGCCCTGCGGATCAGTCAGGAGCGCTTCGGCCTGGATCTGGAACAGCTGGCCTTAGAGGCACAGTTCGTGCCGGCCACGGGCGCTTGGGAGGTGCCGGAAGTGCCCGACGTGAATGAGCCAGAAGAATCAGAGCCGCCGATTGAGTCGGCGCGGCCTGAGCCCCCATCAACTCAAGCCGACGCCCCTGGCGACTGGCATAACGTGGAAAGTAACGGATGGCTATAAACGCGCAGGAGATGCTAGACAAGTATCTGGAGGCAGAGGCCGCCATTCTGCTGGGCAAAACGACCATTTTTAATGGTCGCACCCACACCATGGCCGAGCTGCCACAAATCCAAGCAGGTCGACGCGAATGGGAGCGCCGGGTTAACGCCCAGCGTGCCGCCGCGCAAGGCAGTCCGGGCTATGCCCTGGCTGACTTTCGTTGAACTTTCTTGACCGCTGCATTGCGGCGGTTAGTCCTGGCGCGGGATTGAAGCGCCTGGCGGCCAGGAGTGGGATCCAAGCGTTTGAGGCTGCCGAGGTCACGCGTACACACAAAGCGAAGCGACAAACGCGAAGCGCTGACAGCTCATTGCAGCGTGACGCGGAATCGTTGCGCGGCCAGGCTCGAAAGCTGGACGAAGACCACGACCTAGTGACGGGGGTTTTTGACCGGCTGGAGGAGCGTGTGGTGGGTGGTGCTGGGATCGCGGTGGAGCCGTTGCCCCTGGATCATGCCGGCAATATTCACCTGGCGTTCGCGGCGCAGATTAAAGACCTGTGGGCCGAGTGGTCGTTGCGGCCCGAAACATCGGGGGAGTTAACCCGGGCACAAATGGAGCGTCTGGTGTGCCGTACTTGGCTGCGCGACGGAGAAGCGCTGGCCCAGCTTTTGTTTGGCAAGGTGGCCAACTTCAAGCACCTGCACAAAGTGCCCTTCACCTTGGAGTTGCTGGAGCCGGACTATCTGCCCTGGAGCTACAACGACGAATCTAAAGGGATTTGCCAGGGCATCACACGCGACGCTTGGCGCCGCGTCGTCGGCTACAACCTGCTGAAGCGGCACCCTGGCAGCGCCTTGGGTTTCAGCATGTCGGTGGATAGCAAGTTTGTGCCGGCGGATCGGATGCTACACATCGCATACCGCAAGCGGATCGGGCAGAACCGTGGCCAGCCCCTGTTGCACGCCGTGTTGACGCGCTTGGCGGATATCAAGGACTACGAAGAAAGCGAGCGCGTTGCCGCCCGTATCAGCGCAGCCCTGGCGATGTTCATCAAGAAGGGCTCAACCGACGACTATGTGGTTGCACCTACGACCGCCGGCAAGGATGGCCAGGCCACCGGTGCCCGAAGCATTCCGATTGCCCCAGGCATGGTGTTTGACGGACTGCTGCCCGGCGAAGACGTGGGGATGATCGAAAGCAACCGGCCCAGCCAGTTTGTGGAGAGTTTCCGCAACGGTCAGTTGCGTGCGGTTGCGGCCGGTACGCGCATTGGCTACTCCACGGCGACGCGCAGTTACACAGGCACGTACTCGGCCCAGCGCCAGGAGCTGGTGGAGTCGCAACTGGGTTATGACCTGCTGCAGCACGAATTCATCGACTACTGGTCGCGCAAGGTTTACCGGGCTTTTGTCGAAATGGCGTTGGTCAGCGGCGTACTTGTGCCGCCTGGCGACGTAAACATGGAATCGGTGTACAGCGCGGTTTATCAGGGGCCGGTGATGCCCTGGATTAACCCGGTGCATGAGGCGAACGCCTGGGATGCGCTGGTACAGGGCGGTTTTGCCGATGAGGCCGAAGTGGCGCGAGCGCGTGGGCGAAACCCGCAAGAGCTTAAGCGTTCGCGTCAGGCGGAAATCGAAAGCAACCGGGCGAAAGGGCTGGTGTTCAGCTCTGACGCCTATCACAAGTTCTACGGGAAAGTGACCGTCAATGCAGACCTATCAAACGAAAAAGAGAAAGCGTGAAGCGCCGCCCCTGACGATGCCCAGGGCGTCGGTTCAGTCGTCGGTTTCATCCGCGATTACAGCGGCGAACCAGCCAGTGGAAAGTTGGTACTCGATGCGCGCCATGGCGCGCGGCAGTGTTGAGATTCTGCTGTATGACGAGATCGGCGGGTGGGGCATCACCGCCAAGCAGTTCGCCCAGGATCTGGCGGCCCGTGGTGACGTGTCACAAATCAATCTGCGTATTCATTCGCCCGGTGGTGATGTGTTTGCCGGCATGGCGATTTACAACACGCTCAAAGCCCACCCGGCCCGCGTAGATGTGTACATCGACGGCTTGGCGGCTTCCATGGCCAGCGTGATCGCGATGGCGGGTGACAAGGTGTACATGCCGACGAACGCAATGATGATGATCCACAAGCCCTGGGGCGCGCAGGGCGGTGACGCGGACGACATGCGCCGCTATGCCGACCTGCTCGACAAGGTTGAAGGAACGTTGGTGCAGGCCTACGTCAGCAAGACCGGCAAGAGCGCGGAAGAAATCCACGCGCTGTTGAGGGATGAAACATGGATGGATGGCAGCGAGGCGGTGGCAGCCGGCTTTGCTGATCAGTTGATTGACCCACTGGTAGCTGCCGCACAACTCAAATCGAAACGCATGCAGGAGTTTGAACACATGCCGCCAGAAGCTTTTAACAGCCTGATGAATCCGCGTAACCAAGTGCCTGCCCCGGCTCCAGCTCCAGCTCCAGCACCCGCGCCTGCCCCGGCAAACTCCTTGTCGGCTGATCAGATTCGCGCCCAGGTCATTGCCGAGGAAGGCGTGCGCCGCACCGGCATCACTACCGCTTTCGGCGGTTTTGCGACGGCTCATGCTGAGCTGTTGCAGGCTTGCGTAGCTGATATGTCCTGCACTGTTGAAAGTGCTCGGGCGCAGTTGTTGGCTAAGTTGGGTGAGCAGACCACGCCTTCCAATATCCCGGGGCTGCACGGTCATATTTCCAACGGCAATCTGGTTGGTGATTCGGTGCGTGCTTCCTTGGAAGCGCGTATCGGCATTGCCCAAATCGAAGCCAGTAACGGGCTCAACCATATGCGCCTGAACGAATTGGCGCGCGCCTCGCTGACCGAGCGCGGCATTCTGGTAGCCACGCTCAATCCGATGCAGATGGTCGGCCTGGCCTTCACTCACAGCTCCAGCGACTTCGGGCAAATCCTGTTGGATATTGCCGGAAAGTCGGTTTTGACCGGCTGGGAAGAAGCCCCCGAGACGTTCCAGCTCTGGACCAAAAAAGGCCAGTTGAGCGACTTCAAAACGTCTTCGCGGGTCGGCCTTGGCGAGTTCCCGAGCTTGCGCGAAGTGCGGCCGGGCGCAGAGTACAAGCACATCACCCTGAGTGATCGTGGCGAGCCGATCACGCTGGCCACCTACGGCGAGCTGTTTTCGATCACCCGTCAGGCGATCATCAACGACGATCTGTCGTTGTTGAGTGACGTGCCGTACAAGATGGGCCAGGCAGCGCGCGCGACCATCGGCGATTTGGTCTACGCGGTGCTGACCAGTCCGCCGAAGATGCGCGACGGTAAGTCGTTGTTTGATGCTTCGCGCAAAAATAACGCAGCCGGTCCGGCCTCTGAGCTGTCCATTGCCAGCTTGATCGCTGGTAAAACTGCAATGGCCTCGCAAAAAACCCAGGTTGAGGGTGGCAAGCCTCGCACCTTGAACATTCGCCCAGCCTACGTGCTGACCCCGGTGGCCCTGGAAGACAAGGCCAACCAAATTATCAACTCGGCCTCTGTTCCTGGCGCTGATGCTAACTCTGGCATCATCAACCCGATCCGCGGCTTTGCCAAAGTGATCGGTGAGCCGCGTCTTGATGATGCGTCGGCGACGGCCTGGTACATGGCTGCTAAGCAGGGTAGCGACACCATCGAAGTGGCCTACCTCAATGGCATTGATACCCCGTACGTGGAGCAGCAAAACGGCTTCAGCGTCGACGGCGTGGCCAGCAAGGTGCGTATCGACGCAGGCGTAGCGCCTGCCGACTACCGTGGCCTTTACAGCGCCGCTGGCAAGTAAACCGCTGTCCCTGATAACCCCGCCTAGTGCGGGGTTTGTTGTTTTTGCGTTCTGGAGAATTGAGCGATGTCTAAGAATTATGCGGGTGCCGGCCAGTCCTGCACCTTTGTTTCCCCTACTGGCGGCACCAAAGCCGGCGTACCTGTGGCGATCAACGCTCTGGTGGTGATCCCGTTGGAAGACACGGTAAAAGGCCAGCCCTTTACCGGCCGCCTGGGGGAATCCTGGGTGCTGCCGGTCACCGGTGCGCTTAAAGCGGGCGCCAAGGTCAGCGTGTTGGCCGGTGTGTTGGTCGCTGATGGCACTGCGGACGCTGTGCCGTTCGGCAAGCTGCTCACTGACGCTTCTGGCGGTTTCGCTGAAGCGCTGTTGATCCAGTAATGGCCGGTGGCTTTCGGGCCCTGGCTGATCGCATGGACGCCCTGGCGGTGGAACGCCTGGGCGATCCGGCGACGCTGGCAGATGGTCGTGGAGTCTTCGGTGCGTTTGCTTCCCCTTTTGTCGGCGCCGAAATCGGCGGTGGGAAAACCGGAGCCGCACGCCTGGGCGGGGCAATCAATGCCGATGAGGTGTTAGAGCCCACCCTGACTGTGCGAGTGGTTGACGTGCAAGGCGTTAAGAAGGGCGATCATTTAACCATTGAGCTGCCGACCCTGTTGGGCGGTGGCCGTTACAAGGTTGTCCGTCTGAAGCCCGATGGTTCCGGCATGGTCGACTTGGTGTTGAGCGTATCCAATGAGCGAACTGACGACATTACATGATGCGATCACTCGCATAATTAGCGAACAGATGCCCCGGGTTGTGCATGTTGAACAGTTCCCGGAGCTGGGCGCCGAGGTTATGACGCCGGCGTTGTTGTACGGGATCACTGATATGGCTCCGGGCCAGGATCGGGGAGAGGGGAAGACGGCGATCATTGGTCGTTTCCAATCCTGCATTCTGGTTGAGGCAGACCGGCCCAAGGCATCGCTCCAGGCCGCTATCTTGGCTGGCCAGTTGATGACGGTGCTAAAGAATCAATGGTGGGATGTGGATTTTGTCACCGGCCCGCCGGAGCAAGTCCACGCGCAGCCAGAGGCTCCTACGCAAGAACTAGAACAGTTTGTCATGTGGTCGGTCCAGTGGGTTCAGCCTTTTGAAATCGGTGAATTAGATTGGCCTTGGCCAGATGAGCCGTCTGGCTCACTTATGTTCGGTTTCAACGACGACACGAAAGGTGAGTTTTTCCCGCCCGAGGAACTGCCGTGAGCTACGCGAGCGCGGAACATGACCGCATGATCGCCGCCATGCTGATGCCCTGTGTGGTGGTCGGTGTGGATCTGGCGGCGCCGGCGGTGCGTGTCAGTAATGGCGAATGGACGAGCGCCTGGGTGCGCTGGCATAGCCTGGCGGCCGGTAAGGCGCGGCACTGGCGTGCGCCAAGCCTGGGCGAGCAGGGGGTTTTGTTTAATCCAAGCGGCCAGGCGGGCATGGGCACGTTTATTCCCGGGCTGTACGGTAATGCCGGTGGGCAGCCGGATAACCGAGACCATGTAGAGGTATGGCGTTTTGATGATGGCGGTTCGCTGGTTTACGACTGGAAGGCCAAGACGTACAGCATCACGCTTCCTAGCGGCACTGTGTCCATATCGGTCGGTGGTGCTTCAGCCGTAGTGACAGACAGCGCCGTTACCGTAACAGCGGGTGAGATTGGGCTTATTGGCTCTGTCAAAATCGATGGCCCGTTGCTCGTTACGGGCAATATCAAAGGGCTCGGCGCGATCATGGACACGCTCGGCAACACCGCCAACCATAAGCATTAACCCTATCAATCTAAAGCCCGCTGCGTGCGGGCTTTTTTGTGCCCGGAGAAACCATGGCCAAGATCATCGAGAAGTCCGTAATCGAACCTCAAACCCTGGACGCGCAAGCGTCGCTGACATTCCGCGATCTGGTCTACACGTCGCGTACGCTGGTTGTGCCTGGTACTGATCGTACTTACCCGGTGGCCAAGCACCTAGTTGTGGTGCCCGCGTCCGATAAAGAGGCGGTCGCCTTCTTGAAGGCTCATAGCGAATACGCTCCCCAGGAGGGCTAAACCAGATGATCGGAATGGATCGCCACACCGGGCAGCCCATATCCGGCATCGAGCACTTGCGGCAATCCATCGCAGACATCTTGAGTACCCCGCTGGGTAGTCGCCGGCAGCGGCCGGAATATGGCAGCAAGCTACGCCTTTTCGTTGACTTGCCTATCAACGCTGGCTGGAAAAGCGCGGTACAGGCCGAGGCTGCCAGGGCCCTCGGGCGTAATGAGCCGCGTTTTAAGCTTGAGCGCGTGAAGGCGTTGTCGTTGCTGGACGGGAAAATAAACATAAGCGTTGCCGGTGAGTACCTGGGTGACAGCTTTGTCTTGGAGGTAAGCGTATGAGCATCGTGGACTTGTCGGCCCTACCTGCGCCGGAGGTGCTTGAGCCGCTGGACTTCGAAGAAGTTTACGGCGAGGGCTTGGCGGCGTTTCGCGACTACATGGGCGACAACTGGACGGCCGCTCTTGAAAGCGATCCGGTTACCAAAGTTCTGGAGGTCGGGGCCTATAACAAGGTAGGCAACCGCGCCAGGGTTAATGATGCTTGCAAGGCGCTACTGTTGGCTCACGCCATACGTGGCGACCTCGATCAGCTTGGCGCAAACGTTAATCTGAAACGTCTGGTAGTCCAGCCCGAGAATCTGCTGGCGGTGCCGCCCGTGCCGCAAGTGCTTGAAGACGACGACTCATTCCGCGAGCGCATACAGCTGTCCTACGAGGGGTTGACCACGGCCGGCCCTCGTAACAGTTACAAATTACACGCGCGCAATGCCTCTGGATTGGTAAGGGACGCTACTGCGGAAAGTCCCGCGCCGGCCTGCGTTACCGTAACGGTGCTGAGTACAGAGGGTGACGGAACGGCTACGCCGGCGCTGCTGGCAACGGTAGCGGCCGCGCTCAATGAAGAAGATGTGCGACCACTCGGTGATCGGGTAACAGTGCAAGGCGCGCAAATTATCCCCTATCGGATTGACGCCATCCTTCATATGAACAGCGCAGGGCCAGAAGGTGATGCCAGTCTGGCCGAAGCGACAAGCCGGCTGGCGGCCTGGATCAACCCGCGTAGGCGGTTGGGGGTTGAGGTGGCGCGTTCTGCGATTGACGCTCAGTTGCACGTTGCTGGTGTTTCCCGGGTTGAGCTGCCTGGCTGGGTCGATTTGGCGCCTACAAAGGCTCAAGCCGCTTATTGCACCGGTTATAGCGTGAAGTTGGCGGACTGATATGAATAGCCTACTTCCCAGTAACAGCACGCAATTGGAACGTGCCCTGGAGGCGGCGTTTTTTGAAAAAACCGTAGTGCCGCTTCGGACGCTCTACAACGCCGACACATGCCCGGCTCATTTGCTGCTGCACCTGGCGTGGGCCTGGTCTGTCGACCGTTGGGACTATCGGTGGAGCGAAGCAACCAAGCGCGCCGCAATCAAGGCTGCGTATTACATCCACAAGCACAAAGGCACCATTGGCGCGCTGCGCCGTGTGGTTGAACCGCTTGGGTATCTGATCGAAGTCATGGAGTGGTGGCAGACGATTCCGGCCGGGGTGCCGGGAACTTTCGCGCTGAAGGTCGGTGTGTTGGACACCGGCATTACCGAGGAAATGTATCAGGAGCTGACCCGCCTTATTGATGACGCCAAGCCTGTTAGCCGTCATATGACCGGCCTGGCCATCAGCCTGGAAAGCACCGGCTATATCCATATCGGGGCTTTTATCGATGAGGGTGAAGTGATCGACGTTTACCCACCTGCTACCCGTGATATCGAGGTGACCGGTTCCTTTGGGCTGGTCATGTGTATTGATGAAATAGACACCCTGGACGTGTATCCATGATTGATCAAAATAGCCAGTTTTTCGCAATTCTCACGGCTGTGGGAGAGGCGAAGCAGGCAAACGCAACCGCGCTCGGCGTTCCTTGGACGTTTACGCAAATGGGAGTTGGCGACGCAAACAATACGGACGCTATCCCAAGCCGAACTCAAACTAAACTGATCAACGAGTGGCGTCGGGCCCCAGTCAATCAAGTTCGGCCGGATCCTGCAAACCCTAACATCATCATCACGGAGCAGGTGATACCTGCTGACGTTGGGGGGAAATGGATCAGAGAGATCGGACTGTATGACGCCGATGGCGATATGGTGGCCGTGGCCAACTGTGCGCCTAGCTTCAAGCCATTGCTGGCCCAGGGTACCGGCAAGACTCAAGTTATTCGCATGAACTTCGTCGTCACAAGCACCGCGAATATCGTGGTGAAGATCGATCCGTCAGTGGTGTTGGCGACTCGGCAATATGTTGATGACGCAATTATTTCAGTTTTGCCGCCGAATAAAACGCCGGGCACCTATCGGCAGGTCACGATAGACGGACGCGGGATTGTTCAGGCCGGATATAACCCCACTACGCTTGCCGGTTACGGCATTACTGATGCCCTACGCGTCGGCGTCGTGAGTCAGCAAGTCCCGGTCTTGGCTGCGCCCTTGCCAGGCGGCACAGATGGGAGTGGTAATGGTGGGGCGATTCAGATTCGTGAAGCGCAGGGCGTAGGCAACGCCAAGACTGATATTGCATATGCGCCGCGTGTGCTTTTCCATTGGCAGGGACAGAGAGCCAAAGACTTGGCCATGTCCAGCGTTGGGGATCTGCTGTGGGGCGGATTCAACGTATGGACCGCCGGTAACTTTGACCCTTCGACCAAGGCAAATACAGTTGATGTAACGGCTTCGCTCGCTCAAAAAGCGAACAAGTCGACAACACTGGGGGGCTACGGCATTGCCGATGCTTTCACGAAGGATCAGGCAAACGCTGCTATTGCGGCAGCCATTGCGGCTTTAGTGAATTCAGCCCCCGGCGCTTTAGACACACTCAAGGAACTGTCGGATGCTTTAGGAGGCGATCCCAATTTTGCTACGACGGTACTCAATGCCCTCGGGCTGAAAGCGGACAAGGCAACGTCTCTAATCGTTGGTTCTACGAGTCGTCAGCGCCCGGTATTGGCGGGAACAATCGCGGCTGGAGAGGACGGTGGCACCGATGGTAAAGGCGGTGCAATTGAAATCAGGGAAATCAACGAAGTCGGTGTCAGCCAAACTGATTCGAAGTGGGCGCCGTCCATCCTCTTCAATTGGTCTGGAAAGTTCGCGCGCTACCTCAAAATGTCGGTGCTGGGCGATCTGATTTGGGGGGATAAAAAAGTCTGGACCGAAGCTAACTTCACCCCTGCTACTGCGGTCATGGCTGCTAATGGTCGATTGATGATTCCGACGAGCAGCGGTGTGTTGTACATCCAATGGTATGAAGGGCCGTTAGCAGGAGCAGAAACGGTTGCTTACCCCGCTATTAGCCATCCGGTGCCGTTCCCCAATCAATGCTTGTTCGCTGGCGTTTTTACGCGGTCCACCACCAGTAACACCCTGTCGGACCAGATGTTTCAAATGGAATTTTGGGACCGCCTTGGCGTTAAGGTTTTTCCGCAGTGGTTTGGTACCGGCAACCAGTCGCTTGTTAAGCCGCTCATTATTTCAATCGGGAACTGACTATGATCGCTGAGACCCAACCCGCCGTGAAAATCTATTACAGCGCCCAGGACTGCGGCTTTGTCTTTCAAGCTGAGCGCGCTGCCTACGATGCTGCCGGGACTTGGCCAAAGGATGCAATTGAATCGAATGAGGAGGAATGGCGGATTTATGGTCAACAGCCGCCACCTCCCGGAATGCGCCGTGGTAGTGATGCGCGCGGGCGACCGGCATGGATTACACCTACAGTTACGGTGGAAGAAGCTGCCGCACAAGAGCGCGCGTGGCGTGATCGCCAATTGAGCGGGACCGACAACTGGGTTGTGCGCCACCGCGACGAGCTTGAGGCTGACCGCCAAACCACGTTGAGCGCTGAGCAGTATCAGCAATTGCAGCGCTATCGCCTGGATCTGCGCGACTGGCCGGAATCCGATTTATTCCCGGCCGCCGCCAGTCGTCCGTTAGCCCCGGATTGGCTTGCAGACAGTACCGACTAACGCCCCGCACTGACGGGGCGTTTTTCTTTTCCGTTACGCGTAACACGAACAACCACGGCCTCGCTTATGCGGGGCTTTTTCGTTTCTGGAGATTGAGCCTCATGAGTTTCTTTCACGGC
>Ga0182006_1000385_pt1 | contig 36409 bp, 38 predicted proteins | sample Sormic07211104_1_FD_123022 | JGI IMG/M metagenome (GOLD analysis project Ga0182006, IMG submission 123022) | Rhizosphere microbial communities from Sorghum bicolor, Mead, Nebraska, USA - 072115-104_1 MetaG | ecosystem: Host-associated > Plants > Roots > Rhizosphere | place: USA: Nebraska...
ACGACCCTGCCGATGGAAGTGTTCTCGGCGGTGCGCCTGGGCGTGAAGCCTGAGATCAATGCCGTGGCCAGCCTGATTCTGCTGGCGGTGTCGATCGTCACGTTCATGGTCTGGTATTTCAGCCGCAGGGCCGAAGCCACCCGCAAACGAGCGATTCAGGAAGCGATGGACCAGACTGCCAGCGAGTCCTGGCAACAACCGAAAAAGCAAATGGTAGAAGCGACGGTCTAGTGCCACTGTCAAGTGAGCACTGACCTGTGGCGAGCGAGCTTGCTCGCGCTTGAGTGCGCAGCACTCACAAATAGGTATGGGTTGCCAGAATTTTGGGGCCGCTACGCAGCCCAGCGGGAGCAAGCTCCCTCGCCACAGGTAAGTCTGCTAGCCACAGGTTTTGTGTTCACCGCATTTTTGTTTTATGCGATTTGAATAAAAAGAATGGAGTTGTACCGATGAAAATGTTTGGCAGGACTCTGCTGACACTGTCCTTATTGGGCGCAATCACCGCTGGCGCCCAGGCCAATGACAAGGTACTGCGCGTCTACAACTGGTCGGATTACATCGCCCCGGACACCGTCAAAAAGTTCGAAGACGAGACCGGCATCCGCGTGACCTACGATGTGTTCGACAGTAACGAAACCCTTGAGGCACGGCTGCTGGCGGGAAAATCGGGCTATGACATCGTGGTGCCGTCCAACAGTTTCCTGGCCAAGCAGATCAAGGCCGGGGTCTATCAGGAACTGGACAAATCGAAGCTGCCGAACTGGAAGAATCTCAACCCGGTGCTGCTGAAAAATGCCTCGGCCAGCGACCCGGATAACGGCCACGCCTTCCCGTACATGTGGGGTTCGATCGGCATCGGTTACAACCCGGCCAAGGTCAAGGAAGTGCTGGGCACTGATGCCCCGGTGAACTCCTGGGACTTGCTGTTCAAACCGGAAAACGCCGCCAAGCTCAAAGCCTGTGGCATCAGCTTTCTTGATTCACCGACGGAAATGCTTCCGGCTGCCCTGCACTATCTGGGCTATCCGGTGAACTCCCGGGACAAGGCGCAAATCACCGAAGCCGAGGCGCTGTTCATGAAGATCCGGCCATCGGTGGCCTACTTTCATTCGTCGAAATACATCTCCGACCTGGCCAACGGCAACATCTGCGTCGCCGTCGGTTACTCCGGCGACGTGCTGCAAGCCAAGGCCCGCGCCCAGGAAGCCGGCGACAAGGTCAAGATCGAGTACAGCATCCCGAAAGAAGGCGCCGGCAGCTTTTACGACATGGTCGCCATCCCTCGGGACGCCGCCAACGTCGACAACGCCTACCTGTTCATGAACTTCCTGATGCGCCCGGACATCATCGCCGAAGTCACCAACAGCATCGGCTACAGCAATGCCAACGCGGCGGCCACGCCGTTGGTGGACGAAGCGATTCGTGACGACCCGGGATCGTATCCGCCGCAAGCGGTGATGGCGACGTTGTATGCCATTCCTGACATGCCGATTGCCACCCAGCGGATCATGACCCGGGGCTGGACGCGGGTGAAGCTGGGCAAGTAATCCCGCCTCACTGATCGTCCCCATGCTCCGCGTGGGAACGATCATCCATTACAGCTTTCCCTTTTCCGTTCACGCAGCGCCTTACCACCGCTGCACTCCTCTCTGCAGAACGGCTTCACCTGGCTTCCTCGGTTTAGGTGAATTCAGGCGCCCTCGGGCGCCTTTTTTTGTGGGCTTATGAAGCGACCAGCGGCCACTCGGCCAGCGCTATGTATCGACCTTTATGGGACTCGAACAGGCTGAAGCGATCGGCGCGCAGGTAAAACTCCGGCGGCGTCGCGGATTCGGGGACCGGCGCCCGGTAGTCGCGCATCAAGGTCAAATGCGGGCGGAATTCCCGGCGGGTGTCTTCAAAACCGAACGGCAGCATGGCCTGCTCCAGCGCATACACCAGGCGCAGCAGCTCCGGTGCCGCCTGCGCGGGCGCCAGCAGCAACACCCCGGAGCGACGCCAGACGTCCAGCCGATCCAGCACCACCGTCAACGGCACGCCGGAGGTGCGGATATTGGCGGCGGCCTTGCAGACACCGGCTATTTGCGCCATGCCCACCGTGCCGAGAAACAGCAGGGTCAGATGAAAGTTTTCCGCCGGCACCGGGCGCCCGACGTTGAGCCCCAGCGCGCTGCGCCATTGGGCGATAGCCCGGCGTTGTTCGGGGGCGCAGTTCAGGGCGAAAAACAGCCGTTTGAACGGCTCACGGGTTTCATCGCTCATGTCTGGCACCTCAATGCTTGGGGACCCTTTGATTTTACAAAGGGATACCCCGCCAGCAAGCCCATTTCTGGCAGCTGCCGGCATGCGCGTTATAGTTGAAGCAACCGAATCGACGGGAGGACGCCATGCGTCAGGTCATCAGCAAAGAGCCATGGTGGGCCGTACCACCGAAGCCCGGCCAGGATGAGTCCGAGCTGGAGTGGGGCTGGCTGGTTCATTACAACGAAGGCGAGCCGCGCTTCGAGTTCATCAAGGAGCGGCCGTCGGACAGCGAGATTCGCAATCGCAAAAGCTGCAGGATCACCCCGACGCCGGAGTGATCCTGCCGCCTCTTCAGGCTTTGACGAGCATTTCGAAACCACCAAAAATCGCCCGCTGGCCGTCGAACGGCATCGGATTGACGTCCGGTTGCATCCGCGGATCGCTCATCAGTTTCGCCATGCCAGCGTCACGGGTAGCCTTGTCCGGCCAGACGATCCAGGAAAACACCACGGTCTCGTCTTCCTTGAGTTTGACCGCCATGGGAAACGACGTCACTTTGCCATCAGGCACGTCATCGCCCCAGCATTCAGCGAGGCTGAGCGCGCCGTTTTCCTTGAAAATCGCGGCGGCGGACTCCGCGTGTTTCTTGAACTTTTCGCGGTTGGCCTTGGGCACCGCTGCGACGAAGCCATCAACGTAAGCCATGATCATTCTCCTCGGGTTATGGGTTGATCTGCTGGGTAGTCGATCCAGCGTGGCTCCAATCGACAGTTCCCGCACCCAAGCCGACCGACGGTTCGACGGGCTGAGCAACAGGTTGTGCAACAGACTGGGCCAAGCCGCCTTCGATTTGCCCGGCCATGTACAGCGTTCCGGCCATGACACCGGTGGTGGGGTTTTGCACCAGCTTCAGCCACGCCTTGTCGAATGAGTCGCCCAGGCTGCTGCGGATCAGCGCCTCGCTATCGGGTCGGTCGTTGGCTTGAATAACCGCACGCACCCCCGCCACTCCCAGGGAAATCACCGCCCCGGCCAGTTTCCCCGCCGCTGCCGCCACGGCACCAGCCGCGCCTCGTGGGGCCATTTCGGCTTCCATTCGTTTGCTCGCGCGCTTGGCCACTGGCGTCATGCCGGCGTCCGTCGAGGCAATGCCCTTCTCACCGCCTGCCGTGTGGATCTTGTCGATCAACGCCGCGTAGGCCGGCAACTTAGTCAGCGGTTCACTGTGCACCACCTGATACAGCGACGCGTCACGGGCGGGCGGCGGTCCCAGCGAAATCGCCGGAATTTTCTGGATACGGTCGTTGAGCTGCGCCATCGGCACGCCATGACGCTGGGAGATGACCTGAAGTTGCTGGCCGAGAGCTTGCACGTAATACGCTGTCGCCTGCCCGAGGATCTCGTCGGGATCGATCTCCACCGCTACCGGGTCCAGCACTTTGTGGTGATATTGCTCCAACAGATAGGCCGCCAGGCGTTTGGCCGAGGCATCCTGCTCACCCCCGGCACTGAGGGTGTACCAGCTGACCTTCATCGACAGCCATTCCTGGGTCCAATAGCTGCTGAACCACGGAATGAAGACTTCTTCGGTCTGTTCGTAAACCCGCGTGCGCCAATGCTCCATGGATCCGCGGGCATAGACCCTGGCCTGTTCGGTGGCCTGCTGCGAAGCCGCGACAATTTCCTGGTCAACCTGCTGCCAGGTGCTCTGGGAAACCACTACCGGCGCCACGACTACCGGGGCACGCGCAGTCGTTACGCATCCCGCCAGTACCACCAACACAGCGACGATCAGCGAACGCAGGTTCAAGATCGCAGTGTCCTACAGTCTGCGTCGAACGGAGCGTTCGACGCGTAAAAGCATGTTGATTTGAGTATAGGTCGGGGCTGGGGGCCGTCCGTCAGGAAGTGTGGTAGCGCCCTCAAAAATACCTGCGCGAGCAGACCCGCAAGTCCATCGAGGAACGCCACCATCATCCACGTCGATATTCACCATCGCCGCGAATGCCTTCCGCAAAAAAAACGTCAGGTGCAGGATCAACTCATCGCCACTCAAACCCCGCATCGGAGGGGCAGACCATGTTGATCCACCTTCTGACCTGCCTGGCCCTGACGGCCATCACCCTGACCCTGTTTTCCCGCCTGGTGCTGGATATCGGTCAAACCGAGGAGCCGACATCATGATCTATTCCGTCAACCTCGCCGTGAGCTTTCCGGTGTTCGGCAGCAACTACTATTCGCAACAGGTCGTCTCTCGCAAAGCCGTCGCGCTGGTGTTCGACAAGCAATTCGAAACCTTGCTGATGCCGGCGGCCACCCACCACTTCAGTAACGAAGTGGTGGGGCTTAACGATCAGTTCCGCTTTTTGAATGATGTGCTGGTTGAGCATCTGCTGGAAATCGAGATGACTCAGCGTCCTTCACGCTCGGCGCAAGCGTTCACCTTCTGACAGGCTGGGTGCAGCCTGTCATTCTGGCCGGCGCACGGCTCTCACCTTCCCGCTGTTGCCGCCGCCACAGAAAAACCGGTCGTGGCCATCGAACTCAAGCCCCGACACGCCGACGCCAGCCGGCATCTGGACACTCTCCAGCACCTCGCCCGTGGCCGGATCGACTCGCCGCAGCTCGCTCTCGTCACCTTCCCAGGTGCCATGCCACAGATCACCCTCGACCCAGGTCACCCCGGTAACAAAGCGGTTGGATTCCAGGGTGCGCAGCACCGCTCCGGTCTGGGGGTCGACCTGATGGATCTTGCGCTCGCGATACTCACCGACCCAGAGCGTGCCTTCGGCCCACGCCAGCCCCGAGTCACCACCGCCACCGGGCGCGGGGATGGTGGAGAGCACGCGGCCGGTCTGCGGGTCGATCTTCTGGATGCGATCCTCGGCGATCTGAAACAGATGCTGGCCATCGAAGGCGGTGCCGGCATGGGCGGCGACATCGATCGATTTCAGGGTTTTGCCGCTGGCCGGGTCCAGGGCGTTGAGTTTATCGCCTGAGGCAAACCAGACACGCTGGCCGTCATGGGTGACGCCATGCACATGGTCGATGCCCGGAAAAGGCCCGTATTCGCGGATGATTTCAGCCGTTGAATGTTTCATGTCTTGCTCCTCGTTTACTGACTGCGCTCACTGGGGTAGTGAAGAGGATGCTAATCACTGGGCAGCAACGCCGTGAGTAACAATCCCGTCGCGAATCCAGGTACCGGCGGGAGCATCCAGCGACGAGCCCGACCGTGACCGAACGACTGCACCTTGCCGGTCGCCGCCAGCGTGTCGAGGGCTCGTTGCACGGTGCGCTGACTGGCGCCGAGCACCAACGCCAGGGCCGAACTCGACCACGACTCACCGTCGGCGAGAAAAGCGAGCAGCGTCGCATGCTGTTCTTCGACAGGCCGCGCCAGCACCACGACGTCAGGCGCAACCCGTGGCACCAGTGCAAACCCTCGTGGGGTCGCGATCACGTCGGCAATCAAGTGCAGCGCCCCGCGCAGCCGCCCGAGTTCGACGCGCAACCGTGCGCGATGGGACTCATCCGCGTGCTTCATCCGAAAGGCTCGCGCAATCAACGTTTCCCTCGGCACGTCGGCCGGCCACGCTTCGCCCAGCGCCCGGGCGAGCGCGAACAACACCGGACGCCGGGCGAGCGAAACCGACGCGCCTGCGTCGCGCACCACATACCGGCAAGCGTCCACCACCAGCGTGGGGGATGCCAATAACGCTTCAATCTCATCGAGCAGCAGCGGCTGTTCCTGCCCACCGATAATCAGCCGCGCCGCTGGTGTATCGAGAATATGCCTGGCGCTTTCGACCTCGGCGGTGAGTGCCGCAATGCCCGCGTGCTGCGCAGCATGCCCGGCCCGCTCAAGTGCCGCGCGCGCCGCTTTCGTTTGCAGACGACGCATGGCGATGCCCGCCAGAACCAGTTCGTAAGCAGCCCTCGACGCGGGCAGTAATGGCGTCGGGTCGAGTTCGGCGAGACGGCCCTCGGCCTCGTCGAGATGCCCGATCAGCAGCAGGCGGCGAATCTCGAGATAGCGCGCATGGGCGGCGTTGACCCAATCGCCGTGTGTCTGAAGCGTCGCCCGCGCGGCATCGAGCGCCTTCGCCGGCCAGTTAAGGTCACGGGAGGCGAGCGCGATCTCGGCCTCGGCAACAACACACCGCGCGCGGGCCAAGGCCTCCTTCGCACCGAACGCCCGCGCGGCACTTCGCACCAGCGCCTTCGCCCGCACAAGGTCACCCAGTTGCGCCATCGCGATGCCTCGAAGCGCGAGTGCAGGCGCGTCGTTGCGCAAGGCGATGCGGTTCAGCGCGCCGAGCGGATCACCCGCCGCGAGCGCACGCGCTGCTGCGGTGATCAGCGAATCCATGTGAATTGCGCCACGTGTGACCCCCACCGTCCGATGTCCGCTGATCAGTCTATCTCACGACTGCTCAGCCGCACGCCGATCCGCCAGGGGCACCCGTTACTCAGTAATCGACCCACACCCCACCCAGGTCCGCAGAATGGACGCAGCGCTCGACCCAGCGCACGCCTTCGACACCGGCATTGATGTCTGGATAACGCAGCGTTGCCAGTTGTTCATGATCACCACGGTTGGCGGCGTCCATGGCCAAGGCGAAACGGTAATAGAGGTTGGCCCAGGCATCGAACAGCCCTTCCGGGTGCCCGGCACCGATCCGGTCATCAAGCAACGCATGGGGATGCAGATAACCCATCCCGCGCTCCAGCACCTGGGCAGGTTTACCCTGGACTTCGAATGACAGCTGGTTCGGCCGCTCATCCCACCATTCAAGGCTGGCCCTGGAGCCGATCACCCGAATTTTCTGGCCATGCATGGATCCGGCGTTCACCGCGCTCGACCACACACTGCCCATGGCCCCGCCTTCGTATTCCATCAGTGTGTAGGCGTTGTCCTCGAGTGGTGCGCGGCTTTTGACAAAGCTCTGGCGTGTGCACAACAGCCGTTTGATCTTGAGCTCGGGCAGCATGACTTCCGACAGGTACAGCGGATGAGTGCCAACGTCTCCCAGCACATAACTGGGGCCAGCGAGGCGCGGATCGACCCGCCATTTGGTCGCCTCGCTCTGCGCCTCGACCGCCTCACAGTGGAAGCCATGGGCAAACTGCATGTGCACCATGCGCACCTCACCCAACTCACCCTGGGCGATCATTTCCCGCGCCTGCTCGATCAACTGGTGCCCGGCATAGCCGTAGGTCACCCCCACCACCCGGTTTCGCGACAACGCGATTTCGCGCAGGGTTTGCGCCTCCTCAAGGGTGAAGCACAGCGGCTTTTCACAGACCACATGCAGCCCCGCTTCCAGAGCGGCCTTGGTGATTTCAAAGTGAGTGCCATTGGGCGTCGCCACGGAAATGGCCTGGATGCCATCCGCCCGCCCGGCTTCGCCCTCAATCAGGCTGCGATAGTCGCCGTAGCAACGCTCGGGGTCGACCCCCAGTTGCACACCGAAGTCGCGACCGCGTTGCGGGTCCAGGTCGAAGGCACCGGCCACCAGTGCAAACGACTGGTCACGCAGGGCCGCCGAACGATGGATGTAGCCGATCTGACTGTCACGCCCGCCGCCCACCATCGCCCAGCGGATTGGTTGAGGAATTCGCTTGCTGCCATTGATCATCGAAAAGTCCTTCGCATGAGAGAAATCAGAAACCCGCCCGGGACAGGTAGTCACGGCTGGCAGCCACGTCGCGCAGGCTGCCATGGGCGTTACGTGGATCACGTTCTTGCTCGACCGTGATGTAACCCTGGTAACCGATCTCGGTGATCAGCTCGCGCAAGGCGCCGTAGTCGATGACACCCTGGCCGATCGGGCACATCACGCCTCTTGCGCACGCGGCGAAGAAGGTGATGTGTTCGCCCAGCACTTGATCGAACACGGCCTGATCGATGTCTTTGAAGTGCAGGTAATCCACGCGGTCCGCGTACTGGCGCAGGGTCTGCACCGGGTCCATACCGGCGTAGTACAGATGGCCGGTGTCCAGACACAGGCCAGCCACTTCGTAGGGGATGTCTTCGACCAGTCGGGCCAGCTCATCGGCGAACTCGATGTAGCCCCCGGCGTGCGGATGAATCACCGTGCGCACACCGAATTCCGTCCACGCCAACTCGGCGATGGCGCGGATATGGGCCATCATGCCCCGCCAGGCATCGGGCGCCAGGCGCGGCGCGCGGTCAGAGTGGCCAGCGGCGTAGTCACGCTCCTCATGCCCCCAATCGATGACCACCAGACACGGCATGGCGAAACGTTGCCCCGGCTCCAGGGGAATTGCCGGCAACTGCTTGAGCAATGCGCAGATATTACGGGTTTGATGCAGCAGGCTGGGCAGGTTGGCGGGATCGACCAGATTGTCGAACACCGTGCCGGCCACCACGTGCAGGCCGTGTTTGACCAGCACCGAGCCCACCGCATCGGCGTCCAGTGGCAGGTAACCGTATGGCCCCAATTCGATGCCGCGATACCCCGCTTGCGCCGCTTCGCCAAGAACCTGTTGCCACGCCGGCAGATGAGGATTGTTGACGTCGTCGACGCCCCAGCAACAAGGCGCGGTGGAGATGTGGAGGGTCATGTCAGGCTCCGATGATTATTGTTATGGGTAGCGATGTTTCGCTGGTAGAAATCCTAAGGTGGGCAGATGCACGGCTGCTATAGTCCCTGAGCGATACCTGTCAAAACCCGTCAAAAGTTTCAGATAGGCTTTCATTTCATGTCAGAAAATTCTTTGTCAGAAGCCGGCAACCCGCTCGGTCGCCGTTCAACCATGGAAGACGTGGCCCTGGCCGCCGGGGTGAGCCTGTCCACCGTGGACCGGGTGATGAATCTGCGGGCCAACGTGCGCGCCGATACCGCGCAACGCATTGCCGAGGCCGCCGCCCGACTGGGCTTCTACGGGCGTAATGTGATCGAACAACGAGTGCTGCAGCAGCGCCCGACCGTGCGCTTGGGGTTTCTGCTGCAAAAGCGTGGAGTGGCGTTTTATCAAGGGCTGGCCAAGGCCCTGGCCGAGGCGGCGACGGCCAGCGTGCGGGCCCAGGTTCGGGTGCTGATCCACTACATCGACGACTTGGCCCCGGCCGCCACCGCAGAACGCATTCTCAAGTTGCAGGGCGAAGTCGATGCCCTGGGCGTGGTGGCCGCCGACCATCCGGCTGTGCGCGAGGCCATGGCGCAATTGCGAGCGGCCGGTATTCCTGTGGTCGCACTGGTATCCGAGCTGAGCGCCTCGGCCGGCGCCGGTTATGTCGGCGTCGACAACCGTGCCATGGGCCGCACCGCCGGCTGGTTCATCAAGCACCTGGCAGCGCAACCGGGGCCAGTGGCCGTGATGGTCGGCACCCAGCGCTTTCAGTGCCAGGAACTGTGTGAAATGAGTTTTCGCTCCTTCCTGTCGGAACAACCCCAGGACTGGGAATTGCTGGCTACGCGCCTGACTCTGGAGGACGAGGAATTCGCCTATGCCGGCACGCTCGACCTGCTCACCAGCCAACCCGACTTGGTCGGCCTGTATGTGGCAGGTGGCGGTATCGAGGGGGTCATCAACGCCTTGCGCGAACTGAAAGCCCAGCACATCGCGCTACCCGTCGTGGTGTGTCACGACCTGACCCCCATCACCGGGACCGCCCTGCGTGACGGCATCGTTCAAGCCGTGCTGTCACATCCGGTCGAGGCACTGGCGCAAACGGCGGTCAGGGCCATGGTGAATGCCGCGATAGATCCAGCGTCGGACAGCGCAGCGAAGTTCATGCTTTCGTTGCAGATTGATGTGGCTGAAAGTGTTTAGTGGTCGGCAGCAGGCCTAGAACATTCCGAGGTGCTTTGTCAGGAGAAAAACAAAAAATGAGCATGACAAAAAACAGCATTATTTCGGCAATAAAAATTATTGTCATATTCACCACCCTGATAAGCGGATCGTATGCAGTTGTCATCCCGGCATTTGCACCCACCTATAAGACCTACTACATTCTAGTCATCGGAATCGCCACCTCAGCATTGCTTGGAGGTTTTATCGGCTATAAAGCCCTGGCAGATGAAATACGCCTCATCAAAATCGGCTTTGGTCTTTGCTATGCCACAGTCACAGCTATTTTTGTATTAGCACTTTCACTATTTATAATTTTAAACACTCGTGGAGCATGACTTGCAGCCATGCGCTATTTATCAGGCGACCGTGTTTATTGAAGCAATAAGATGAGCGTGCATCATGAGCGATCCAGATGAAATCGTTCGTACATTTGCCTTACAGAGAATTGCGAGCCTCTTCAACATTTCCGTGGACCTTCTTAATGAAGAAGACGTATTTGGGGAAGACTTGAAAGCCACCCGTTCTTCCGGTCTATTCACTAGAAATGAATATGATGCAATTGAAGGCGACATTCTTGATGTATGCGACAGAGAGACGTACAAGACCATAAGCTCTGGCAACCTGACCATTTACACCGTCGGCGATTATTGTGACCACATGGTTCGTTGTTATAAACGCAAGCCAAAAGACGTTATTGCGACATTGAAAATAACCTCGCTCAGCTGACTACGTTGGGCGGCTGCCATGCCGCGGGGAGCACCCGCCTGCTTGCCTTCCGAGCTTTCGAGCTGATTCACGAACGGTCCGACGACGAGGCTGTAAACTGGCCGCGCAAAAAAGGCGCTGCATCATTGAATACCCCGGCGCCCCTTCACCCCCACAAACAAGAGATCCCCATGGCAAACCACGACATCACGTTCCTCCCCGATCCCGACGCGGAATCCATCTCCTCCGACGTCGCCGGTTTCGGCGGCCTGCTGGTCTCCACTCAAATTCCTACCCGCGCCGACGGCAGCCTGGAGCTGGGCGACATCACCCTGCAAAGCGAGTGCACTCTGCAGGCGCTCAAGGTCGCGCTGGAGAACGCCGGCAGTTCCATGGACCGGGTGCTGCATCTGACCATCTACCTCACCGACATGGCCGACCGCGCCGCGTTCAACGAGGTCTACCAGCGCTTCTTCGCCAAGCCCTGGCCGGTTCGCGCCGCCGTTGGCGTGGCCGCGCTGGCGGTCGAAGGCATGCGTGTGGAAGTCACTGCGATGGCGGCCAAGGGCTAAATCCGCGAACGTGCCCGGTGGGAGTGGCCATCGCCGGGCACGTTGGCGAGTGGATATCTGCGCGAAGGTGATTATGCTTTAAGAAACCATGCAGCAATGCGAGGCCGTCTGCCTGTTCCTCTGCTTCGCGCAATTGGTAATCCGACGACATCAGCCCTAGGGCCTGGGTGCGGTAATAAAGTTGGTGAGGTACTCCGGCCTTCAACAAGAGCAAGACGGAGAAGACTCATGGCCACGATTGACACTACAGCCACGGGCAGCATGCCCAACCGAGGGATCACCAAGGAGGAACGCAAGGTCATTTTCGCCTCGTCCCTGGGCACGGTTTTCGAGTGGTACGACTTCTATCTTTACGGCTCCCTCGCGGCGATCATCGCCAAGCACTTCTTCGCGGGCGTCAATGAAACAACCTCCTTCATCTTTGCGCTGCTCGCGTTCGCCGCGGGTTTCGCCGTGCGGCCCTTCGGCGCCATCGTGTTCGGCCGACTGGGCGACATGATCGGGCGCAAGCACACATTCCTCATCACCATAGTGATCATGGGTGTCTCCACCGCTGTCGTGGGTTTTCTGCCCGGCTACGAGACCATCGGCGTGGCGGCGCCGGTCATCCTGATCAGCCTGCGCCTGATGCAAGGCCTGGCCCTGGGGGGTGAGTACGGCGGCGCGGCGACTTACGTGGCCGAGCATGCGCCCAAAGGCAAGCGCGGCTACTTCACTTCGTGGATCCAGACCACCGCGACCCTCGGCCTGTTTCTGTCGTTGCTGGTGATCCTCGCCTGCCGCACCCTCCTCGGCACCGAAGCCTTCGAGGCCTGGGGCTGGCGGATTCCCTTCCTGGTGTCGATCCTGCTGCTGATCGTCTCGGTCTACATTCGCTTGCAACTCGCCGAGTCGCCGGTGTTCAAGAAGATGAAAGAAGAAGGCAAGTCTTCCAAGGCACCGCTGACCGAATCCTTCGCCCGCTGGGACAACCTCAAGATAGTGATCATGGCCTTGCTCGGCGGCACGGCTGGCCAGGCCGTCGTCTGGTACACCGGGCAGTTCTATGCGCTGTTCTTCCTGCTGCAGACGCTGAAGATTGACCCGCAAACCGCCAACTTTTTGATTGCCGGCTCGCTGCTGATCGGCACGCCGTTCTTCATCCTGTTCGGCAGCCTGTCCGACCGCATCGGCCGCAAGGGCATCATCATGGCCGGGTGCATCCTCGCCGCCGTGACCTACTTCCCGATCTTCCATGCGTTGACCGAGTTCGGTAACCCCGACGTGTTTGCCGCGCAGGCGAAGAATCCGGTCACGGTGGTCGCCGATCCCGGCCAGTGCTCGTTCCAGTTCGACCCGGTGGGCAAGGCCAAATTCACCAGTTCCTGTGACCTCGCCAAGACTGTGCTGGCGAAGAAGGCCATCCCCTACAAAAACGAGAAAGCCGCGCCTGGCGCCGTCGCGCAGGTGCGCATCGGTGACAAGGTCATCCCGAGTTTCGAAGGCACCGGCATGCCGGCCGCTGACTTCAAGACCCACAATGATGCCTTCGTCGCCACCCTCGGCACCGCCCTCAAGGACGCCGGCTACCCCGAGAAGGCCGACCCGGCCAAGACCAACTACCCGATGGTGTTGCTGCTCCTGACCATCCTGGTGATCTACGTGACCATGGTCTACGGCCCGATCGCTGCCTGGCTGGTGGAGCTCTTCCCGGCGCGCATCCGCTACACCTCGATGTCGCTGCCCTACCACATCGGCAATGGCTGGTTCGGCGGCTTCCTGCCCACGGTAGCGTTCGCCATGGTCGCGGCCACGGGTGATATCTACTACGGGCTGTGGTACCCGATCGTGATCGCGGTGATGACGTCCATCCTTGGTACTTTCTTCCTGCCGGAAACCAAGGATCGGGAGATTCATCACACATAAGCGTTCAGTATCGAGCAGCGATAGATTTGCACCCCACGCAATAAAAACGCCCCGTCAGTCTGTTCCTGACGGGGCGAATCACCACATACACCCACGGTGTTTAAGCTGCGTGTTTAAAGACACCCGGTGTTACTTCATCAAGGCTACAACGCCTTGCGTCGCTGCCTACGCCTGCGCCAGAATCCGCCGGCTTGTGCGCTTTGGGCTCGGGTTTTATCGTTTCCCGGTCACTGAAAAACAGTGATCGGGTTTGGTAGCCCGGTATTTCCAGGCGCATAGCGCCACCTTTTACAGAGGTTGTTTTTCATCTCTGTTTTTATGGTGGCCATGCGTAGGGCTCCTTCGGGCGCGCCGGGTTCCTAGACCGGTCTACCAACCTGTGCATGGCCGCCACCCTTCGTTTGGTAGCAAAGGGTGATGGCTCCTCAAATAGTTTTTCCAGGAGTTTCATCCATGTTCAAACCTACACCCAATCCGCCTGCCACAGACCCGACATCCCCCTACGAATCCCTCGATTCAAAAAAACTCCACGAAGCCGCCGAGCGCGCCCTCGACCACTACCTCAACCCCGCCGCCCAAATCATGGCCACCACCCACGAACCCGAGCCCATGTACTTCGCCAACCCGAAGTACAACACCGAAGCCCTGCTGGCCAACGCCAGCGAAACACTCGGCTCGGCCACCCTCATGCTCAACAATTTCGCAGCGTTGCTGGAGACCTCACATCGCAAGACCCTGCTGGGCATTGCGCAAGTGGTCATGCTCGGTGAACTGGCGGTGAACCAGGCACTGGATCCACCAGCCTCCGCTCACCGAAACTTGCGCACAGCAACTGTAGGCTAAGCTTTCAACAGCTTATTGCTCACGATGCTCGCGTCTGCAGGTTTGGGTTTTTTCTGGAGAGCGTCTGCAACAGCTATTTCAGACAGGTCCAGATCATTCACGCAGGACTGACGCGATGACCGAGCCCCTTCTCAGTTTCGAAGCACTTAAACGCGCCGCTGCCGCCGGCGAGATCGATACCGTGCTGGTGTGCATGGTCGATATGCAGGGGCGACTGGTCGGCAAGCGCTTCCAGGTCGAATTTTTCATCGACAGCGGCCACGAAGAAACCCACTGCTGCAATTACCTGCTGGCCGACGACATCGACATGGAGCCGGTGCCGGGTTACGCCGCTGCCAGTTGGAGCAAAGGCTATGGCGACTTTGTGCTCAAACCCGACATGTCCACGTTACGGCGTGTGCCGTGGCTGGAATGCACGGCGCTGGTGCTCTGCGATGTGCTCGATCATCACCATAGAAAAGACCTGCCCCACAGCCCGCGAGCGATCCTGACAAAACAGGTCGAGCGCCTGCGCGAGCGTGGCTATACCGGCATGTTCGCCTCTGAGCTGGAGTTCTATCTGTTCGATGAGAGCTATGAGGCGATCCACGAGCGCAATTACCACCAGCCGAAGACCGCCGGCCATTACATCGAGGACTACAACATCCTGCAGACCACCCGTGAGGAACCGGTGTTGCGGGCGATTCGCAAGCACCTGCAGGCATCCGGTATTCCCGTGGAAAACTCCAAGGGCGAATGGGGGCCGGGGCAGGAAGAAATCAACATCCGTTATGCCGATGCCATGACCATGGCCGACCACCACGTCATCATCAAGCACGCCTGCAAAGAGATCGCGCAACTGCAAGGCAAGGCGATCACGTTCATGGCCAAGTGGCGCTATGACGCGGCCGGTTCCAGCAGCCACATCCACAATTCGCTGTGGGACAAGAACGGCAAAAAGTCACTGTTCTTCGACTCCAAGGCCGAGTTCGGCATGTCGAAGTTGATGCGCTCGTGGGTCGCCGGGCAGCTCAAATACGCCAATGACGTCACCTGTTTTCTCGCGCCCTACATCAATTCGTACAAGCGCTTTCAGGCCGGCACCTTCGCGCCGACGCGGGCGGTCTGGAGCCGGGACAATCGCACCGCCGGCTTTCGTTTGTGCGCTGAGGGCAGCAAATCCATCCGCATCGAATGCCGCATCGGCGGTGCCGACCTCAACCCCTATCTGGCCTTCGCCGCGTTGATCGCCGCAGGCCTGGCCGGGATCGACGAGAAGCTCGAACTCGCGGCACCGTTCGAGGGCGATGCCTATGTCGATGAGCATTTGCCTGAAGTGTCGAAAACCCTGCGCGAGGCCTGCGCCGCCCTCAAGGCGTCGAGCATGTTGCGCGAGGCGTTCGGTGATGAAGTGATCGACCACTACGTGCACACCGCCGACTGGGAACAGAAAGAGTACGACCGACGGATAACCGACTGGGAACTGCAGCGCGGCTTCGAGCGCTATTGAGCACGCCATGACTGAGACCGTTCAACTTATCTCCCCGGTCGATGGCCGGGTCTATGCCGAACGCCGCCGTGCCGATGCGGTACAGATCGAGCAAGCCCTGACGGCGGCCGAAACCGCCCAGGCGCAATGGAAACGCCGACCTCTGAGCGAGCGTGCCGCGTTTTGCAGCGCTGCCGTGGACGCGATGCTGGCGATGAAGGATGAGATCGTGCCGGAATTGGCCTGGCAGATGGGCCGCCCGATACGCTTCGGCGCTGGCGAACTGCGCGGTTTCGAAGAACGTGCCCGGCATATGATCGCCATTGCGCCTGAAGCGTTGGCAGCGATAGAGCCCACGCCTGTCGCGGGTTTTCGGCGCTATATCAAACGCGAGCCGCTGGGTACGGTGCTGGTCGTCGCGCCGTGGAATTATCCGTATTTGACGGCGGTGAATACGATCATCCCGGCGCTGATGGCGGGCAACAGCGTGATCCTCAAACACGCCACTCAAACGCTGCTGGTCGGGGAGCGTTTCGCTGAAGCCTTTCGCCGCGCCCATCTGCCCGAAGGCCTGTTCCATAACCTGCTGCTCAGTCATGTCTATGCGGCGGCGATCATTACCTCCGGACGGGTGCAGCAGGTGAACTTCACCGGTTCTGTCAGCGGCGGCGAGGCCATGGAACACGCGGCCGTCGGAGGTTTCCTCGGCGTGGGGCTGGAGCTTGGCGGCAAAGACCCGGCCTACGTCCGGGCAGACGCCAACCTTGAGCATGCGGTGGAAAACCTGGTGGACGGCAGCTTCTTCAACTCCGGGCAGAGCTGCTGCGCCGTCGAACGGATTTATGTCGATGAAAAAATCTACCCGGCCTTTGTCGAACGCTTCGCTGCCCTGACCCGCCAATACGTGCTGGGCAACCCGCTGGACGAAGCCACCACCCTCGGGCCAATGGTCACACCGGGCGCCGCTGAGTTCGTTCGCAAGCAGATCGCCGATGCCCAGGCACAAGGGGCCAGGGCGCTGATCGATCCAAAGGACTTCGCTGCCGGCCCGCCGGGCAGCGCCTACCTCGCGCCGCAGGTGTTGGTGGACGTCACTCATCAAATGGCGGTGATGCGCGAGGAAAGCTTCGGCCCGGTGGTGGGCATCATGCCGGTGGCCAGCGACGACGAAGCCATCGCCTTGATGAACGACAGCGAGTTCGGGCTCAGCGCCTCGATCTGGACGCAAGACCTGGCCGCCGCCGAACGCATCGGCAACGAGATCGCCACCGGTACCGTGTTCATGAATCGCTGCGATTACCTGGACCCGGCCCTGGCCTGGACCGGGGTGAAGAACAGCGGGCGCGGCGTAACGCTGTCGCGCCTGGGCTATGAGCACCTGACCCGAGCCAAATCCTTCCACTTGCGCCACGAGATTTGAGCCATGAGCCTGACCGCGAACTGGAACTACCCCACGAGCATCCGCTTCGGTGTCGGCCGTATCGCCGAACTGGCGGAAGTATGCCGCAGCCAAGGTATCCAGCGACCGTTGCTGGTCACCGACAGCGGCCTGGCACGTGCCCCGATCACCACGGCGGCGCTGGAATCCTTGCGCGCCGCCGGCCTCGGTGTCGCGTTGTTCTGCGACCTCAAGCCCAACCCCGTTGAAGCCAACCTGGCCGGTGGGCTCGACGCCTGGCGTGCCGGCAACCATGACGGCGTGGTGGCGTTCGGCGGTGGCAGCGGCCTGGACATGGGCAAGCTCATCGCGTTCATGAGCGGCCAGACCCGACCGGTGTGGGATTTCGAAGACATCGGCGACTACTGGACACGCGCCGACGAAAGCCGCATCGCCCCAGTCATCGCGGTGCCAACCACCGCGGGCACCGGCTCCGAGGTCGGCCGTGCGGCGGTGATCATCGACGAGCACACGCACACCAAACGCATCATTTTCCACCCGAAGATGATGCCGAAGGTGGTCATCAGCGACCCCGCCCTTACCGTCGGCATGCCGGCCAAGGTCACCGCCGGCACCGGCATGGACGCGTTTTCCCATTGCCTGGAATCGTACTGCGCTCCCGGCTTTCATCCCATGGCCGAAGGCATTGCGGTGGAAGGCATGCGCCTGGTGGCCAATGCCCTGGTGCGGGCAGTGCACACGCCTTCCGACCTCGACGCGCGCGCGCAAATGCTGGCGGCGGCGGCGATGGGCGCCACCGCGTTCCAGAAAGGTCTGGGAGGAATGCACGCCCTCTCGCATCCGGTGGGCGCCCTGTACGACACCCATCACGGCATGACCAATGCCACGTTCATGCCCTATGTGCTGAAGTTCAATCGCCCGGCCATTGAGGAGCGCATCACCCGTCTGGCGGCGTATCTGCGCCTGCCCTCCCCGGGCTTCGACAGTTTTATGGCCTTCGTCCTCAAACTGCGCAAGGACATCGGCGTGCCGCATACGCTGGTGGAGCTGGGGGTGGATGATCAGCAGGCCGACCTGATCGCGGATATGGCGATTGTCGACCCCTGCGCTGGCGGTAATCCGCTGCCATTGACACGAAATGGCGCGGCAGAAATTTTCGAAGCGGCTTACCACGGCCGTCTTTAGAGCTCAGCAATCTGCCTTTTTGGGTACACATCACACTTATGTGATTTTGATATCAGCGCCATCAAGCTTCTGGTATCCATTGGGCTGGCATACCGGAAAAATCTCGAACTCAGACCGTATCGCTGAATCCAATGTGTAGGCCAACGGAGGTAAGCGAAATGAACAATGATGACCGTGTCAACGACGTCGAATCAGAAACAACCTCGAACACCCCACCCACCGATCCGTCTGATGAACCCATCGATGTGGTCGACACAGAGCTTGAGGACAGCAACGTTGAAGATGCCACTGCGACTCGAACCCAGAAGCAGGAAGCTGAAGAGCGCAGCCGAAAAATAGCCGAGATCGAACGCAAGGTGGCGGATGGCAATTAGAAAAAAACACGCGCCTCATCAGGTTCAGGGCACAGGCGAATGACAGAGGGCAATGAGTTCTCCGATACTGTCGCGCAAATGCAGTGCAATGAGAACCGAAATGAAAACCCATTGTGAAATAAGTGATGTCCCTGAGCCGAAAACCCGGCGTAACAGCAACCTTCACCACGCTACCCGTCTGCAGCAGGCGGTAACAGCATGATCGAGGTCACCGAGGTTTCCATTGCCGAGCTGCGTGCCGCGCTCGAATCCGGCCGGACCACGGCGGTTGAGCTTGTGCAGGCCTATCTCGCCCGGATCGACGCCTACGATGGCGCTGACACGCCCACCGCCCTCAACGCGGTGGTGGTGCGCAACCCCGATGCGCTCAAAGACGCGCAGGCGTCCGATGCCCGTCGGGCCAAGGGCGAAACGCTAGGCCCGCTCGACGGTATCCCCTACACGGCCAAGGACAGTTATCTGGTGAAGGGGCTGACCGCCGCCTCTGGAAGTCCCGCCTTCGCCAACCTGATCGCTTATCGCGATGCGTTCACCATCGAACGGCTTCGCGCCGCCGGGGCGATATGCCTGGGCAAGACCAATATGCCGCCAATGGCCAACGGCGGGATGCAGCGCGGGGTGTATGGCCGTGCCGAGAGTCCGTACAACGCCGACTACCTCACCGCCCCTTTCGCTTCGGGCTCTTCGAACGGCGCCGGTACCGCAACCGCCGCCAGTTTCTCGGCATTTGGCTTGGCGGAAGAAACCTGGTCGAGCGGACGTGGCCCTGCCTCGAACAATGGCCTGTGCGCCTATACGCCTTCGCGTGGGGTGATCTCGGTGCGCGGCAACTGGCCGTTGACGCCGACGATGGACGTGGTCGTGCCGTTCGCCCGGACGATGGCGGACCTGCTCGAGGTGCTCGATGTGGTGGTGGCCGATGATCCCGACACACGCGGTGATCTATGGCGGATGCAACCTTGGGTGCCAATTCCGAGTGTCGCTTCGGTGCGCCCCGCTTCCTACGGATCGCTGGCCGCGAAAAGCGATGCGCTGAAAGGAAAGCGCTTCGGCGTGCCTCGTATGTACATCAACGCCGATCCCGACGCGGGCACCAGCGATGCGCCTGGCATCGGTGGGCCGACGGGCCAGCGCATCAACACCCGCCCTTCCGTGATCGGGCTCTGGGAGCAGGCGCGCAAGGCACTCGAAGCGGCCGGCGCTGAAGTGCTCGAGGTCGATTTCCCGCTGGTTTCCAATTGCGAGGGTGATCGTCCTGGGGCGCCAACGGTGTTTAACCGGGGCCTGGTGTCCAAAGAGTTCCTGCACCATGAGTTGTGGGATCTGACGGCCTGGGCGTTCGATGATTTTCTGCGAGCCAACGGCGATCCAAAACTCAATCGCCTGGTCGACGTGAACGGGCCGCTGATTTTCCCCCACGACCCGGGGACGCTGCCCAACCGCGAGGGCGATCTTGCCGCGGGCATGGACGAGTACGTGCGGATGGCCGAACGCGGTATTACGCCGTGGGATCAGATCGACACGCTGCCGGATGGATTGCGCGGGCTGGAACAGACCCGTCGAATCGATCTGGAGGAATGGATGGATCGGCTGGGGCTCGACGCGGTGATTTTCCCGACGGTAGCCGACGTTGGGCCGGCGAATGCCGATGTCGATCCGGCGTCTGCCGATATCGCGTGGAGTAACGGGGTATGGGTTGCCAACGGCAATCTCGCCATCCGCCACCTGGGCGTTCCCACGGTCACGGTGCCGATGGGCGTCATGCCGGACATCGGCATGCCCGTCGGGCTGACATTTGCCGGTCGCGCCTATGACGACTCGACGCTGCTTCGCCTGGCTTCGGCGTTCGAGTCGACGGGGACGAAACGCTTGATCCCACCGCGCACCCCGCCCTTGTCGGGTAGCCAAAAATAGAAAGATCGCAGGTTCCTGCAGAGGTTGAGTACCCTCGTACCCATGCCCTGTAGGAGCCTGCGATCTTTCGGCCATTCATGCGAAAACCGGCAACAGTGTTTGTCCAGTCGGCCGCTATTTGAAAGACGTTCAGACACCTAACATCGTCTCTACCCAGTGAGCCAATAGCGTCAGTATCCATTAGCTCACGAGGTAGTCACTCGAAAATCCGAGATGAGTTTTACGATCATCTCGGCCCCCGAGTAAACCTTGGACGATACGGTGAAGATAATGAAAACTTTAAAAATTGCGGTTCTTCTGGCACTTGCCGGTATAGGCGCACACGCCTTTGCAGACGATGGCCATTCAATTAACGCGACCAGCAAAACACCTGTTGAGATCTACACGTACGAAACGAAGCTCGACATTAAGAAAGTCATTTACCTCTCAGAGATTCCGGACGAGTGCAAACCGGTTCCGGTGCAAATGACCTATGAAGACTCTCACAATCAACGGCATATCATGCAATATCAAGTGATGGGCACTGGATGTTCAAACGGTTGAGTACCGTGCGGACGATGGAGGGTCGACACTCCATGCCTGTGGTGCAACCCACTCAATAACTGATATTTTTTCCCGAACCTACGATTTTTTCATCGGATGCCAACATGCCCGGGATGTGATGTTTAAGAAACTCCACCCAAGTCTTTGTCTTCGCATCCACGAATTTTCGTGATGGGTAGATTGCAAATAGATTCAACTCTTCAAGCCGATACTCCGGCAACACGCGCACTAACGTGCCGGCCCTGAGACCATTGACCGCAGAAGCAATCGGCTGAATACCGATGCCCATCCCGTTTGTTATCGCAACGGTCATTCCATCAGCCGTATTGATGTGAAAGGGAGACAATGGGACGTTGATTGACTCCACGCCTTCAGGCCCCTCAAATGCCCAGTGTTCAACCGGCATTACCGTATTAACAATCCTCAAACAATCATGTGTACCAAGAGAACCCGGAGAGTCCGGGATTCCGCGTTTCTTCAGATAAGCAGGCGAAGCGCAGAGAATGCTGTAAGTGATGCCAAGCCGCTGAGCGACAAACCCTGAATCGGGCAGATCCCGCGCTAAAACAATCGACATGTCATACCCTTCCTCAAGCAAGTCAGGTAGCCGATTGGACAGCGTCAAATCAAACATGACCGAGGGATGAGTCTCTCTGTATTTGGCAATGGTATCGATCACATAGTGATTACCGATGGCTGACATGGCATGAATTTTCAGCCTGCCCACGGGCCGGGTGTGAGCGCTCCCGGCTTCCTCATCGGCTTCACGTACCTCGTCAAGAATCCTCTCGCATCGTTGCAAATAGCGCGCACCGGCTTCGGTCAGCGCCAGGCGTCGGGTGGTGCGGTTAATCAGACGGGTTTGAAGCCTGGTCTCGAGGCTGGAAACGGCTTTGGAGACGTTGGTTGTCGTGGTGTCCAATAGCTCGGCTGCCGCGGTAAAACTGCCGCTCTGGGCAACAGCCATGAAAAACCGCATGGTTTGGAAAACGTCCATCGTTTTCACCTCAAGGCCGTGGATAACAGGGGCGGCCTTACAGCAGGCCGCCCTCCTCGTCACGTGTCACTTTTTCCGTGGAATAAATCCAGGCACACCGGTTTCCACGACCGAGTTGAATCGTACCCTGATCGTAATATCTTCCTTGATCTCAAGCATCGCCCTATGCGGCAGGGTGGAGATATCCAGGTTTTCCTTGATATGACTTGGTGTAGCGGACGTGGTCAAAAAAGCAACGCCCCGTTGTACAGACCAGGCCAATGCCACTTGAGCCGGAGTCTTCTGCAAGCGCTTGGCGATCCCTGTAATCACCGAATCTTCCAACACTTTCGGCTCCATGCCATGGCCCAGTGGCGCGAACGCCAGGAGGACGATTCCATGCTGTTTGCAGAACTCAAGCAGTTCCCATTCCGGCAGATAAGGGTGGGACTCGACCTGCACCACGGCAGGTTTGATCCGGGCCACTGCCACAATCTCTTTTAACGCTTCCAACGTGATATCAGACAAGCCGATGGACTTGCAGCGGCCTTCATCCACCAGGCGTTCGAGTGCTCTCCAGGTCTCGATCAGTGTCACGCCGGAGTCGTAGATGACGCGACCCTGTTCGTCTCTCGGGTCCTGATTCTCACCGGGTTGAAAGGCAAACGGCGTATGGATCAGGTAGCAGTCGATAGAGTCCACTTGGAGGCGGCGGCAGCTGGCCTCGAAGGCAGGTTTGACTCGCTCGGGACGATGGTTGGTGTTCCACAGTTTAGTGGTAATGAACACGTCCTCCCGGCGGATCTTGCCCGCCTCCAGCATCTCTTTTATCGCAGCGCCGACACTCTCCTCATTGCGATAGCGCTCTGCACAATCGAAATGGCGAAAGCCCGCTTCCAAGGCGTCCTTGACCGCTTGTGTGGTGACGCTGAGATCACTGAACAGCGTGCCAAACCCAACGGCCGGCATTTCACCTGAGCCGTGGTTCAGCGCAAACCGGGTATCGCGAAGTGCATCGTGAAAAGCTTCGTAAGACATCTCTTGACTCCAATGTTCGGGGCCGTAGCCGTTATTGATACGAAGGGTTATGTGCTTCGCGACTGGCAATCCGTTGCTCAAACGCGCCGACGGAATTACCGCCGAGGGCTACATACAGTTGCACCGTGTCGAGATACTGCGCGGTCTTCACCCGAATTTGCCCCAGCAACGCTTGCTCGTAGGCACGTTCCGCTTCCAGTACCTGGAGAATGCTGTTCTCGCCTTGCGCATAGGCTTGCTGGTTCAACCGAAAACTGGTTTCTGCAGCGCGTAACGCGTCTTCCTGCGCCAGGTTTTGCTCGCTGTCATGGTTGATCGCCTGCAACGAGTCCGCGACCTGACCGAACGACTGAATGACCGTCTGCTGATAACCGGCGAGCGTCGCCTTGTAACCGTCGACGGCAGCCTGACGTTCAGCCTTGAGCGTTCCGCCGTCAAAGATCGGCCCCGCCAACCCTGCAGCCAAACCCCAGAGCGCGGCACCACCATTGCCGGAAGCGGCCTGTACCAACGAGGCGGACAGCGTTACATGGGGATAGAGGTTCGCAGTCGCGACACCGACTGCCGCGCTGGCCATGTGCAGTTCCGCCTCTGCTTGCAGGACGTCCGGTCGGCCGTGGGCCATTTCCGAGGGCACACTCACTGGCACGTTGGCCGGCAATACGAACTCGGCAAAATCGAAGTCCGGCGCGATCCAGTCGCCAGGGCCCTTGCCGGTGAGAATCGACAGCGCATGGCGCGCGGCATCACGCTGCTGGGCGAGGGGCGGCAACAGTGTGCGGTCCTGGGCGAGCCGGGTCTCGGCCAGCGAAACGTCGATCTGCGTGGTGACGCCGCTGGCATGTGCCCTGCGCACCAGGTCGAGGTTCTTGGCGTCATTGGCAAGCAGCTTTTCGACGGCTGCCATCTGCGCGTTGGCAGACGCCACCAACAATGCCTGGCTGGCGACATTCCCCGTCAGGGTCAGGTACGCCGCTTCGTATCGATGCTTCTGAAGATCGGCAAACGCTTGCTGCTGCTCGACCCGCCGCTTGTTACCGCCGAACGCATCAAGGTCGAAACCGACCCGCGGCCCGATCGCGTAGAAATTGGAGATCGAAGGCTCTTTCGCGTTGTGTACCCGCTGACGACCCGCCTGGGCGCCAAAGTCGACCTGCGGATAAAGCGCACCCTCCGCCGCCGCGACGGACGACGCCGCTTGCCGGATCGTTGCATCCGCCGCCACGAGCTCAAGATTGCCCTCGATGGCGCGACGCACAACCTGGTCGAGCTTGTGCGAATGGAAGGCCGTCCACCAGTCTCCGTTGACCTTCTGGCCAAGGTTTATGTGTTGCCCGCCAGGCTGGTTGCCGCCCTGGCCGAGACGCTGCTCGGCCTGTTGGTCGTAGTGCTGCGACAGGCTCGGCGGCTGCATTTGATAGTCGGGGCCGACGGTGCAAGCCGTCAGGAACGCAAGAACCGACACCGCACCGAACGTGGTGTTGAACGTCTGTCTGTTGATGAAGCGTGCATTGGATTTCATTGGGCAAACTCCACGAAAACTAGTTGGTCGGAACGGGCTTGCGAAGAAAGACAACCAGTGGACTGACCACCAGCATCGCCACCATCAACAGCTTGAATTGGTCGACCACCGCGATAAAAGCCGCCTGGCCGGTGATCATTTCATTGAGCCCCGCCAGTGCTTGCAGGGACATCGGCGCGGCATGCGCAGCGGTGCGATAAGGCGTCAGATGGCTGACCAGTGCCAGGTGCATCGCTTGCGTATTGTTGAAGAAGAAAATCTGCACGATCGCAACGCCGAGGGTGCTCCCGTAAACACGCGACAGATTGAAAAAACCAGTGCCTTCCGGGCGTAACTTGGGATCGAGCGTGCTGAACGCGATCTTGGTGAGCGACGGCATCAAGATGCCGATGCCAATCCCCTGGATTGCCCCGGCGATCGCCACCGGTGACCAGTCCATCAAAGGCGAATAACCGAGCATCAGCCAGTTGGCGTAAATCACCACGGCCACGCCAATCGCCACGAACCACCGACGGTCGAAACGCTCGGGAACACGACCCATCAGCAGGAACGCCCCTACCAGCCCCACACCGCGCGGTATCGTCAGCGAACCTGTCGTATCAGGCGGATAGCCGAGGATCTCGTCCAGCATCGGCGACGTCAGTGCCATGGTCGACAACAGCACGAAACCCACGGCGAAAAAGATAATCGTCGACAGTACGAAGTTGCGGTCCTTGAACAGACGCTTGTTGAGGAAATGCACCTTCTCGCTCAACAGATGCACGGCGAACAGATACAGCCCCAACGCGCAGCCCGCCGCCTCCAGCCAGATTTCGGTCGAGGCAAACCAGTCAAGGCGTTCGCCGCGGTCGAGCAACATTTGCAGGCTGATCAACGCCAGCGTGAAGCTGCCGAAGCCGAAGAAATCGAACGACGGACGTTGCTCGGCCTTCTTCTCGGCAAGCAAAAGCGCCATCACCAGGAAGATGAATGCCGACAACGGAAGGCTGATGTAGAAGATCGGCCGCCAGCCGAAATGCTCGCTGACCCAACCACCGATGCTCGGGCCGCTGACGATGCCCAAGAGCACGATTGCCGTCCATGTCGCGCCAAATTTCGCACGCTTCTCCAGTGGCAACGTCTCCATTGAAATCGCCATCGACAGCGGCGCCAGCACGCCACTCGCCAGGCCTTGGATAATTCGCGCACCGACGAACTCCAGCGGAGTCGTCGCAACTGTGGCGAGCAGCAAGCCAAGAACGAAGAAGGCCAGCGCGGCCTGATAAACCCGCTTCAAGCCATAACGCCCGGCCAGCCACTGCGCAACCGGCATGGTGATGGCGCTCGCCGCGAGGTATGAGGTGAATACCCAGCCTGCCTGGTCGTCAGTCATCGACAGACTGCCTTGGATAAACCTGAGTACCGCATTCGGCAACGGCAGGTTCGCCGACTGCATATAGGTCGCGAGCAGCGCGGCGAACCTCAATGTTCCCGCACCTTGAGGCCCGATAGAATTGGCGTTCATCAGAAGTTACCTGCGGTTAACAGCGCCTTGAGCGGATGCCACCATGGCGTGTGATACCCGGTATCGACCTTGACCGTGGCGCTGGTGCCCGAAAAAAGCGGAAACGCAGGGTCGGCCTCGTCGAGTTCAAGGCGCACCGGTACCCGCTGGACAACCTTGACCCAGTTGCCGGTGGCATTTTCAGGCGGCAGCAAGGCGAAGTCTGATCCGGCACCGGGGCTCATGCTGGTCACGTGGGCTTTGAAAACGTGATCGGGATAGGTATCGATGCTGATGGTTGCTTCCTGGCCTGGACGCATGTGGGTCACCTGCGTCTCGCGGAAGTTGGCCTCGACCCAAATCTGCCGATCGGACAGCAGCGCAAAGGCCGGCGCACCGTTGCTGACGTAGTTGCCAACCTGCAGATCGTCGACCTTGGCCACGATGCCATCGTCCGGCGCATATACCGTCGTGTACGAGAGGTAGAGTTGCGCCTCGTCCAGCTGCGCCCTCGCTTCACGAACCGTCGGGTGGTTATCGGCTTCGATGTCTGGATTACCGTTCAACGCGACAACCGTGCTGGCGATCTGTTGTTCGATCGACGCGATGCGTTGCCGGGCAACTTTGAGGTCGGTGTCGGCGCGCTCGTAAATCGCCCGCGAGACGAACTCGGTAGCGACCAGCGCTTTCTTGCGGGCAAACTCGCGCTGATCGAAATCGGCCGACTCTTTGGCCGATTGCAGTTCAGCCTGCTGCTGGCGGTAACCGGCCTTGAGCCCATCGATGCGCAGCCGCGCCACGCTCAGCTGTGCTTGCGCACGGTCAACCGCGATCTGGAACGGTTTCGGGTCGATCCGAAACAGCATCTGGCCTTTGTGAACCGGTTGGTTGTCCTCGACGGCGATTTCGACGACTTGTCCGGAAATACGCGCGTTGATCGACGCCTTCGCCACTCGAGCGTAGGCGTTATCGGTCGAAATGAACGCCTCGCCTGCTTGATAGCGGGCATAGCCCAGCGCTGCGAAGAGCACCGGCAAACCGACAATCAACAAGGGCCGAAATTTCTGCTTGAACGGTTTTTTGATGGGCGCGTCAGGCCTTGCGTGCTCGAAGGTCTGCGTAGCCGGGATGTCGAACTGTTTAGTCATGATCGAATACACCTTTAACCGGGAAATCGGGCCAGCACCTGCGAGAATCGCCTGCGGCCCTGATGGCAAAAATTGCTGTGAGAAAGCAAACCCGTGCACGGTCAGGGAGGATCGCTCCACCGCACCGGTTTCGTCGCCGCAACACCCAGTTCGAGCTCAGCTACAACAAACCTGACGTTCAGGAACTTCTGGTTCCTTAATTTTGTGCGATGATGTAAGAATATAGAGCAGTCCATCCCCACACAAGGATTTTGTACAACATGGCACAAAAAAAGATTACAGAGGGCAAAGGCCGAGGCCGCCCCCGCGCATATGACCCGCAGACAGCGCTGCAACAGGCACTTGGGGTTTTCTGGAGCACTGGATATTCCGGCGCTTCCCTGGACAGCATCGCCACCGCCGCCGGCATGAATCGCCCAAGCCTCTATGCGGCATTCGGTGACAAGCACGCGCTCTACATCAAGGCGCTTGAGCAGTATTGGGAGTCTGCCTCCGCTGCCATGCAGGAGGCGCTTATGGACAAAGACCTGACTTTGGAGCAGGCGCTAATGGGCTTCTATGAGGGACAGTTGTCGATCTACTTCTCGGGCGAGGGGCAACCGCGTGGCTGCTTTGCGATCGGCACGGCGACGACCGAAGCCGTCGAGGATTCTGCAATACGAGAGGTTCTTGCGGACCGGCTCAGCCGGCTCGATGCCGATCTCGAAACACGTCTGCGCGCGGCAGTCAGCGCCGGTGAGTTGAAAGACGATGTCGACCCAGCCGCCCTCGCCGTACTCGCCTCATCCCTGTTGCATAGCATTTCGATACGGGCGCGGGCGGGCAAATCCCGCACGGAATTGACGGAGCTTGCCCGCAATGCGGTCAACGTGATTTGCGGTGTGTGAGGTGTAGGGTGGGTGAAGGACTCGAAGACATCCTCACCGAACGGCTTGCGGTGATTTTTTGTGGCATTAATCCGGGCGTGACTGCCGCCGCCCTGGGCCATCATTTTGCGGGTCGAGGCAATCGCTTCTGGCGCACAATCCATCTCGCCGGTTTTACGCCTACAGAGGTGCACCCGGAAAGCGACCGGACGATCTTGCAATATCAATGTGGATTAACCGCAGTGGTTGAACGGCCTACGGCGCGAGCGGATCAGCTGTCCGTGCATGAATTCACCGCTGCCGCCGCGGATTTTGAACAAAAGATCGCACGCTATGCGCCACGCTTTGTGGCGTTTCTCGGCAAAGCTGCGTACAGCGCGTTGTCCGGTCAACGGGACATCGCGTGGGGGCTTCAGTCAAAAACTTTTGGTGATGCCTCGGTCTGGGTCCTGCCCAATCCCAGCGGGCGAAATCGCGCGTTCACGCAAGATCAATTGGTGGATGCGTATCGCCAACTCCATTTAGCGGCCCAGCAACCGGGCCAGGTCGCACAAAACACTGTTCGATAACCGTCGCCCCCCACTGCTGGCCCTCTTGCTCCTGTTCCAACTTGAAGCCAAAGTCTTCATACAGTTTACGAGCCACATCCAGGCCTTTGAACGTCCACAACCGCGTCGCGCAAAAGCCCTGTTCGTCACAGAATTTCATGGCTTCAGCCAACAAGCGTTTGCCTGCGCCTTTGCCTCGCGCCGAGTCATCCAGAATGAAACAGCGCAGAATCGCTTCGCCGCCCTCGCCTTCACCGTCTATGGCGATGGAACCGACAATTCGCTGGCCATCCAACGCCACCCAAACTTCGTTGCGTGGATTGTGCAAACGCCCCATCAACTCCGCCATGTCCGATGCAACCAGGCTTTCGAACGGCTGGCCGAAATTCGAATGCCGTGCGTAGTAGTCGGCATGCATTTGCACCATGCGGCCGATGATTCCGGGCCGGTAGCCCCGAGCGATCTCCAGCTGCGCGGGTGGCTGCGGCGCTGTACCGAGTCGATGAGCTTGCAGTGCGCCGGCATAGTTGGCGATGCCCTCACTCACCGCTTGTTGTTGCTCATTCGTCAGATAAACCAAGGCAGCGTCCACCTGTTGCCTGGCGAACGAATCAATGGCTCGCAGGGTTTTCTTGCCCTGTGCCGTGAGTCGCAGTTTCTTGGAGCGCGCATCCTCCTCGTGTGGAATTTCTTCGATCTCGCCGGCCTCAATGAGCTTGCGCACCATCCGGCTCACAGTGGATTTTTCCAGGCCGAGCAGCTCCACAAGTTCCCCTGCTGTCAGCGCCCCCCGATCTCCAATCTCCACGATCGTGTGAACAAACGAAGGCGAATAGTCCGTCGCCGCCAGCGTGGTTTGCATGAACCCCAACTCGCGCACCATGAGGCGCGATGCTGAACGGACTTGGTTGATCAGGTCTGACTGGGTACGGGTCACGGCAAGCACCTCGAACAGAATGTGCATTTAGTTGTATAACACAACCAAATACCCGTCAAATCAAGGGTGCTCCGTCAAGGCAAGAAACCAGGCAACTGCCCTACCCGTTCGGCCAGATACTGCATCAATAAACGCGTGCGCAGCGGGCGGTAGCGGCGTTCGGGATAGATCAGAAAAGCGTCGTTCGGTGGGCCGCTCCAGTCGGGCAGCACCCGGACCAACTGCCCGTTTTCAAGCAGGTCGCTGACCAGCCAGGCCGGCGTGATACACAGCCCCGCACCCTGCAGAAGACCGTCGCGAATGGCCAATGAGCTGTTGGTTCGATAGCGCCCCTGAGTCGTGACACTGATTTGCTCACCATGGGGGCCGTTGAGCTCCAGACGGTCGCCCGCGGTCAACCACGCAAAACGCAGGAAGTTGTGCTCGCTCAAGTCCGCCGGGCTGTTCAATGGGGAATGGTTGCGCAGGTATTCCGGTGCGGCCACCAGATAGCGCGGTGAAGTCGCTATGCGTCGGGCAACGGCGTTCGGCGGCAGGCTGCCCCCCAGGCGCAGGGCCAGGTCGACGTTTTCCTCAGTGAGATCGACGAAACGATCATTGAGGATCAGCTCCACTTCAATAGCCGGGTACTGCTCCATGAACGACAACAGCAACACATTCAACCGCAACACACCGAGGCTGACCGGAGCGTTGACGCGCAGAAAACCTTCGGGGCGTTCGGTCAGACCACGCACATCCGCAACGGCCTCGCCGTACTCTTCCAGCACGCCTTTGGCACGCTCGTAGAAACGCTTTCCCTGTTCGGTAGGCGTCAACCCGGTGGTGCCACGAATCAACAAACGGGCTCCCAATTGCTTTTCCAGGGCCGCGACCAGTTTGCTGACGGTGGGCTGAGTGCTGCCTAACTCACGCGCGGCAGATGACAGGCTTCCGAGCTCAATGGCGCGGACAAAACAATGCATCGCTCTAAGACTGTCCATGGGCATTCGATTCTGGAATGGGCTGTATGCAGTTTCCCCTTCTACCACACGCATTTTGAATAGACCAATCTGGCCTTCTTGAATCATTACCGCCCAAGGAGATACCTGGATGAAAGCCTTTCACTCGAGAATATCGTTGCCTCTTGCCTTGACTGCCCTGCTTGCCGCAAGCCCTGTCATGGCGGCGGAAAACTGGGTCACCACCTGGATGGCCAGCCCTCAACCCACCTGGGGCAATGAACTGCCACTGCCCACGCGAATTCCGGAAGCGCTGACCGATAGCACCCTTCACCAGAGGGTGCGCATCAGCAGCGGCGGAAGCCGGTTACGGGTGGTGGTTTCCAACGAATATGGCAAGCAACCGCTGGTCATCGGTGCCGCGCGTATCGCCTTCACTGAGGGCGTCGATCAGATTCGCCCAGGCTCCGGGCACACGCTGAAGTTCAGTGATCAGGAACAGGTCACCCTCGCTGCGGGTGAAACGCGGATCAGTGATCCGATAGAACTGGCAGTGCCGGCGCTCAGTGAGCTTGCGATCGCTCTTTATCTGCCGCAGCACACGCCGTTGACGACCTTTCACTGGGATGGCAAACAAACCGCATTTATCGCCCCCGGAAAACACGTCGATGCTCAGCGACTGGAAGGCAGCGAGCAGGTGGAGGCGCGGCTGTTTCTCAGCGACATCCTGGTGGATGCACCGCTCGACACCCGTGCCCTTGTGGTGCTCGGCGACTCGATTACCGATGGCAATGGCTCGACCCTGGACAGCAATCGACGCTGGCCGGACTTCCTCGCTCAACGCTTGGCCGCGCAGAGCCTCGCGGTGCTCAACGCCGGGATATCCGGGGCTCGCCTGCTCGAAGATGGCATGGGTGTCAGCGCACTGGCGCGATTCAAGCGCGATGTGCTGGGCAAGCCCGGAGTAAAAACGGTGATTGTGATGCTCGGCATCAATGACATCAGTTGGCCAGGCTCCTCCTTCGCTCCGAACGAACGCCTGCCAGCCAAGGAACAGTTGATTGCGGGCTATCGGCAACTGATCGATCAAGCGCGCCTGAACAACATTCGCATCATTGGAACAACCCTGATGCCGGTCGAAGGCGCCCTGGAGGGAACGATCGTGAAGAATTATCACAGCGCCGAGAAAGAACAACTGCGCCAGGTCATTAATGACTGGATACGGACCAGCCACGCATTCGATGCCGTGATCGACTTTGATTTCATGACCCGCGACCCTGAACACCCAAGTCGCTTACTGCCGACTATCGACTCCGGCGACCACTTGCATCCCGGCGATGCCGGCAACAAGGCGATGGCCGAGGATATCGACCTGAAAACGCTGATCTAGTCGTTTGAAACAAAACGCGAAAAACCATATGGATCTTGAATTGCCCAAGTTCGAGAATGACATGAACTGTTGGCACCGATGGAGATCAGCAGATAATGTAGTCGAAATTCATCCTAGGGGGTTTTGTGGAAAACCGCTCCGAAGACAATACCCGCCACTCCCCTTTGCAGCCGAGAAGACTGCCGGCAACAGCGATCTCCGTCGTGTTCATGGCTTTAGTCACCCTCTCGATACTGAGTATTTACTGGCTTCAAGCCGCCCAAAGTAAAGCCTATGAACTCTCACAAGCAAAACTGGTATCAGGCAATTTGACGTGGTCAATGGCCCAACAAGCGACTGACACGTTTGATGAAGCCAACCTGATCCTGGATGAACTGATCGACAGAATAAAAGACAACCCAAGTGCCGAACAGCTCGATAAAACGCAAAAACTGCTTAAGCGCAGAGTCTTTACCACCGAACAGTTGCACGGCCTTTTTTACTATGATGAAAACGGCAACTGGATCCTGACTTCGTTCGATTCGAAACCTGAAGCGCCCAACAATGCCGATCGTGATTACTTCATCTTTCACAAAAACAACGTAACCCTGTCGCCTCGCATCGGCCGGGCCATCCGCAGCCGCACGACCGGCGAATGGATTATTCCTCTTTCCCGACGAATCAACGATAGCGAGGGCCATTTTAAGGGTGTCGTGCTGGCCACGATCAAAATGGCCTACTTTGACAAGTTCTTCTCAACGTTCTCCATTGACCGCAAAGGCGCCATTTTCCTGGCCCTTCCCGACGGAACGATAATCGCCAGGCGGCCATTTGCTGAAGAGTTCATCGGTGCGTCGCTAGCCAAAGGGGAAATATTTTCCATCTATTTACCCAAGTCTCCGGCTGATACCGTCATGATCAAATCGATTATCGACGGCGTTGATCGACTCTTCGGCTACAGGTTGCTTCAAAAATATCCGCTGGTCGTCGCTGCCGCCAATTCACGGGAAGCCATTTTTGCCGAGTGGAAAACCGGAACAATCAAGATGGCATTGATGATTGGCGCAGTGCTGCTGGTCAACCTTCTTGTCGGCCTCTTGCTCATCAAGAAAATACGTTACGGCGTCTCGGTAGAGAATCATTTGAAGCAGACCCGGGCAGCCCTGGAAAAACTGGTATTGCAAGATGCCCTCACCGGACTTGCAAACCGACGCCACCTCGAAAACAGCTTGCAGCAGGAATGGCTTCGCGCGGTAAGACATCACTCTCCGATCAGTTTGATAATGCTCGACATTGATTATTTCAAAAGCTTCAACGATCAATACGGGCACATTGCCGGCGACCATTGCATCGCTTCCGTAGCGCAGGCAATCGCACAATGCATTCACAGGCCATCGGATTTAGCCGCGCGGTACGGTGGCGAAGAGTTTGCGGTATTACTACCCGATACAGATGCCGAAGGTGCCTACTCCATTGCCGAAGACATCAGGCTCGCGGTGCTGAACCTTGCTATTGCACACGATGGCAACCTTGCCAGGCGGGTGACCGTCAGCTTGGGGGTTTATGCCTGCGTACCGGAGACTGCCGAATATAAGCAGCTGCTGACACAGGCGGACTCGGCACTGTACCGGGCGAAACGCTCAGGCCGGAATCAGACTGCCTGCTTGTCTTTGATCGAGGCCGGATAAGGCTGTAGGAGTGAGCACCGCTCGCTTCTACAGGGTTTTCGTCGCTCAGCAAGACCGTTCCCGACACTCATCCCAGACCTCACGCATCAATTCCTTAAGCATCAACGCCTCGGCCCAGCGGTCGGTGATGTCGCGTCCGTCGGCCCCGGTGATGGCATAGGGTGGCGGGCCGAGTTCACAGGTGAAGGACAGGCTGCTGGGCGTGTCCGGTCGGGCCAGCCAGTTCTCGATCCCATAGCGCCACCAGCCCAGGAAACGCTCCAGCCAAGGTCGATGCTGGGCGAAACTCAAAGGCACCTGGACCTGTTCGCTGTTGGCGACACGGCCGTGAAACCCCCAACTATTGCGCAGAATGGTCTGGATCTGTTCGTCGTCTTCGGCCGCGGCCGGCTCCGGCAGTTCGCGGCCCACGACATAGTGGGACAAGTCGGCCAACAGTTTGAGATCGGGCATTTGCGCGAGAATGTCGAGGGTGAACAACAGGTCACTGGTGAGGCGATAACGGTGGGTTTCCAGCAGGATCGGAAAGTCCACCTGCTCGGCCAGTCGCTGCCACCCCTCGATCAACTGGATGGCTTGCGCCAGCGTGCGTGGCCGGACGTCGGCTTGCAGCGTGAGATGGTGGCAGCCGTAGCGGGACGCGACGTCGATCGCTGCCGCCAGATCATCCACGGTGCGGGGGAACACCTGACCTTCGATTTGCAGGCCCTGCGCCTTGGCGGCGGCATGCAAGCGTGCGGCATGGTTCGCCACCCAGAAATGGTCAGTGATTCCGTCGAAACCGGCGGCAGCGATTTTCTCCAGTTGCGCTTCCAACGCAAGTTCGCATTGGCCATGGTGATCTTGCATGGCCCAAAGGGACTGGAAGACCAGGAATTCACGCATGTCAGTTCCTCAGCAGTTGTTTGAGCGATACTTCGGCGTCGGCCAGAGCCTCTACCGAGAGGGGGTTATGCGAAGCGATCAGTCGTTCGCACAACTTGATGTCCTTGGCGACGCTATTGCCCCGGCCCCAGCCGCAAGCACCTTGCAAACGCTGCTCAGCATCGAGGTAGAACAGCAGGAAACCGCCGCCCGGGGTTGTCCGGCTCGCCGTGGGTTCTGTGTTTGCGATCACACCCACGGTCTGCAATCCCCAGTCGTACTGGTCGGACCAGAAACCGGGAATGATTTCGAAAGGCAGCTCGCCGCCCAGCAGATTCAGGGCGGCGTGGCGGCCCTGGGTTTCGGCGTTGCGCCAGGTTTCCTGACGCTGGAAACCGCCTTGCGGGTGCAGCCGAAATTCACAGACATCCCCTGCCGCAAAGATGTCCGGCGCGCTGGTGCGCAATTGGGCATCGACGCGAATGCCTTGGCCGACCTCAAGCCCGGCAGCCATGGCCAACTCGGTGTTGGGTTGCATGCCGATGCCTACCACCACCAGATCACAGGGCAGCAGTTGGCCATCGGCCAGTTGCACCGATTCAACATGAGTAGTGCCCTGCACCGCCTCGATCGCCACGTTGAGTCGGACATCCACACCCTGGCTGCGATGCAGTTCCAACAGAACGCTGGACAACCGTTCCGGCAACACCCGCCCCGCCAGACGCGGCCCGGCTTCGAGCAAGGTCACCGTACAACCCAAGGCTCGGGCGGTGGCTGCGACTTCGAGGCCGATGAAGCCGCCGCCGATGATCACCAGTCGGGTGTCGGGCCGCAACGAAGCGCGCAGTGCCAGTGCCTCGTCATGGCTACGCAGATAAAGCACATTGCGCAGATGCTCGGGCACACAGGCAAGCTTGCGCGAGCACCCTCCCGTCGCCAGCAACAGCCGGGCGTAATGCAGCCAGCTGCCGTCGGCCAATTGCAGACGATGCCGTTGCGGGTCCAGGCCTTTTACCGGGTTGCCGGCCAGGTGTTCGATACCCAGCTCAGCGAGCCGAGCGCTATTGCACAGGCTGTAGCCCGCCAGATCGACCGTGCCCTGCAGCAACCCTTTGGACAGCGGCGGACGTTCATAAGGCGGGTGAAACTCGTCGCCTATCAGGATCAGGCGACCGCTATAACCTTCGTCGCGCAGGGTCAGGGCCGCGCGGCCACCGGCATGCCCGGCGCCAACAATGACCAGTGGAGCATTGGCAGGACTCATGGCACAGACTCCGTGCAGTTAAACCGTGATGGCGAGCAACACACGCCCCGCCTCGACCCGGACTTCATAGGTCTTGAGGTTGACGCACACCGGTGCGCCGAGGGCTTTGCCGGAGCGGTAGTCGAAACGCCCGTTGTGTTTGGGGCACTCGATGACGTGCTCCATCACCAGGCCATCGGCGAGGTGAATGGACTCGTGGGTGCATAGGCCCGCCGTGGCGAAAAACTCGCTGTTGGCAGAGCGGTAGACGGCATAGGTGTGCGGGCCATGGTCGAAACGAATGACATCTTCTTCGTTGATATCGCCCACGGCACATACATCGATCCATTGATCGGTCATGGCGTTTTCTCTGGTAGTGGTACAGACAGGAAGGTGTCAGGCCGGCGTTACTTCAGGCTCTGCCTGGACGGTGGCGGCCGATGCTGCGCGTTGTGGCAAAGGACGACAGACGAAATGGCTCGGGTCTTTGCGCTGCCTCCAGATAGTCGGGATGATTTCCTTGAAGGCCTCGGACAGGCTGCCGTAAGGCGGCGGGCAGTCGCGGCGGATCTCTTCGTGAAGCTGCGCCAGCGCATGAAAAGGCACCATCGGATACATGTGATGTTCCAGGTGATAGTTCATGTCGAGGTACAGGAAACGCAGCAGTCGGTTCATGTAAATCGTGCGGCAGTTGCTGCGGTGATCGAGTACGTCTTCCGCCAGGCCGACGTGCTGCGAAAGGCCGAACAGGTAGGACAACCAACCGCCATAGAGGGTCGGCAGACCGATAAACATCAGCGGCAACCAGCTCTG
>Ga0182006_1000389_pt1 | contig 36185 bp, 37 predicted proteins | sample Sormic07211104_1_FD_123022 | JGI IMG/M metagenome (GOLD analysis project Ga0182006, IMG submission 123022) | Rhizosphere microbial communities from Sorghum bicolor, Mead, Nebraska, USA - 072115-104_1 MetaG | ecosystem: Host-associated > Plants > Roots > Rhizosphere | place: USA: Nebraska...
CGATTTCGGTGACGACGAGTCTGGCCTTTTCATGAAGTACGTACGCCGTGGTTCTGGTTACTACATCGACGTCGGCGCCTCCGAACTGATCGCTAATGGCACGATCAAGCTCAAGAGCGCGCCTGGCCTGGGTGTGGAACGCATCGAAGCAGATGCCGTCGTACTCAACGATGGCAGCCGACTACCGGCAGATCTGATTGTCTACGCCACGGGCTATGGCTCAATGAATGGTTGGGCGGCGAAGCTGATTTCCCAGGAAGTAGCTGACAAGGTCGGCCGCTGCTGGGGCTTGGGTTCTGGAACCACGAATGATCCTGGCCCCTACGAGGGCGAACTGCGGAACATGTGGAAGCCAACGCAGCAGGAAAACCTCTGGTTCCATGGTGGCAACCTGCATCAGTCACGGCATTATTCGCTGTATCTGGCGCTGCAGTTAAAGGCGCGCTTCGAAGGCATCGACACATCCGTCTATGGCCTTGCCGAGAGTCACCACACTGGCTGAGTCAAATGGCGCCCAGCTGTGGTTGGGCGCCTCTCCAGAATGCCCCAGATGCAGCCTACCCGTAGAGATTGATGGCTGGCAGCTCACTTTTTCAATGTCTGTGACACTTGGACTATTGCGAGTACTGCCGGTCACCTGACGGTCGAGTCGGAACACTTGTATCTTGGCAGCGTGGGGGAGCTGATCCAGTCGACCTATTGAGTGCCTGGAAGCGTGAACAGCTCGAACGTTTACTCGCTGTGCTCTGAGCTGCACGCAAAAGCACGTTACCATTGCCGACTTAAAGCAATGGAGACCACACGTGAAAAAGCCACCGATGAAAATCTTCATCGAAGAATGGGATGGTGACGGTGCGATTCGAATTCCAGACGAAGCGCTGCAGGAGCTCGAACTGGATGTCGGCGACGCTGTGTACCTGATAGATGAATTTGTCGGCAACACGCGCTGCCTTGTCCTATCAAAAACGCCTCACATTGCGGATCGAATAGACGAGCTCACTGAAGCCTGGGATAGCGGTCAGCCTGCGAATGCCCGGGAGAAATGAGACAGCCGCAAAGCGCACGCCTTGACGCATTCACGGAAGGCCGCCTGCAGTCAGTGGGCGCGAGAGCTGTCTCTATCAAGCGTGCGTTAGGTATGGCTCGACGCATATCCCCCAAGGCTCCCTGAATAGCGTCATGAGCAGAGGGTGCTTCACGGACAAACTCTAACGCCAGGCGACCTGGCTGTCCGACACCGCCCAACGCATCATCACAGCCTTCTTCAGCCAAGTGTTCCACAAGCGTGTCCATATCGCTCTCGTCAGACGTCAGTTGGTAATTAAGGGTGAAGGTAAACACCATCTCGAACACTCCGCTTAAGCCAGATCCTACGTGTTTTTTTATTTTCGCACGACGCGACAAGCAGTGAATGCAGGGACTGCGGACACACTTGGCAACGCTGGGGAAAAATGAGACCGCCCAATCAAGACACAATTTCGGAGTGAGTCGTCTAGAGCCACACAACATGTAGACGAGAGGTCGAGCCGGGCTTAGGCCCGAAGGAGCGACAGTCATCGACACTGGCCTTGGCTTTTTAGTCGATTATAGAGCGACTATAGAATCACTCAGAAATGCATCCCAAAGTTCATACGCGTTGTGCTGTCTCTTAACTGCTTCATCCCATTCGGGCCCTGAGACACATTTTGATGAAACCAGCGTCATCATTCCCATCGTAGCGGCGTCAAGCTCTATCAAAAGCGCATGAGACTTGATCCTGAAATCTTCGATAGATGCCATTAGCCTTTCCTCTCATGGGATTCGAGCTTATGAAACAGATGTCTCATAGACGGTTGAGCATGGCAGTTCGAAATCATTCGAGCTGCCTGACCGCCGGTCTCTTCACTCTTCCAAAAAATCTGTCACGACGACGCACCGGCGCTGGGGTGTGAATTCAACAGCGTAGTAAAAGCGTCAACGTGACTTTCGCGGTGCTGATGGTTCCCGAGAGACGAACCACCGATTAGGACACAACGGTGACGTTTTGCCGTAGGGCTGTGCCTAGGCCAGCGTCAACTGAAAACCTAAGTGAAGCTCCACATTCCAAAGTGGAATCAAGCATTCATCGCCAAAATAGATCCTGCCTTGACAAGCCAGCTGTGATCACATATCACTGTGCATGCATTTCTGAGTCATACATTCGAGACTTGGAAGGACGTCCGACACAAAAATAAGACAGGGTACGAAGCTATGAACGTTTTGAAACGACTCACCCCCTACTCCGGATTGAAGGTTCTGATTTCCGGGGGAGCATCTGGTATCGGAGAAGTAATTGCCGCTGCCTATCTCGAGATCGGGGCAAAGGTGCATGTCTGTGATGTCAGCGAACGGGCAGTCTCAGCGTTTCGTGAGCGCTACCCTGAAGCGTTAGCTACGCAGGCCGATGTTTCGAACTCTGCTGAAGTTAAGCGTGTCTTTGACATGCAGCGAGAGTGGGCGAACGGACTCGATATTCTGATCAACAATGCAGGTATCGCAGGGCCGACGGGCGGAATTGACAGAATCAGCGATACCGAATGGGAGCAAACGATAGACATCAATCTCAATGCTCAGTATCGCTTCGCCCATCACGCTGTGCCCCTATTGGTTGAATCAGAACATGCTCACATCATTCACATTTCATCAGTCGCCGGCCGCTTAGGGTACGCTTGGCGCACCCCTTATGCGGCGACGAAATGGGCCATAGTAGGCCTAATGAAATCTTTGGCAGCCGAGCTGGGCGAAAGGGACATTCGAGTCAATGCGCTGCTTCCTGGAATCGTCGAAGGCCCTCGTCAAGATCGCGTTATCAGTGATCGCGCCAAGCAGCTAGGGATTTCCGAGTCGGAGATGCTCCAACAGACGTTAAACAAAATCTCTCTACGCCGAATGGTGCCGCCAGAGGATGTTGCTGCCATGGCATTATTTCTCTGTTCTCCCGCCGCTCACAATGTCACAGGTCAGGCCATCAGCATCGACGGCAATGTCGAATATCTCTGATTGAACTTCGCAATAGCTAATGCAGCCTGCCAACCATCCCGCAGGCAGGCTGCTTATGGAGTATCCGAAGACATCCAACTGCCTCGACTCGGAACCAGATCTCTGAGGTTGGCCAGACCTAAATATCCAGCTTGGGTGGAAACACCGGCTAGAGATTCGTATTAGCGGGTGGCGGTAACTGCTATCTCGAAAATGTGATCACACATTTCGGGAACGTCTGTGCTTACCGAGCCACTTCTCATATACTCGAGTCATGAATATATCTACCCTCGTCACCCCAATGGCTCGGCAAACTCTCAGCGCTGACGTGTACACGCAGCTGCGTGATTTGCTCATGAGTGGACGAATGATGCCTGGCGAAAAGCTGTCGCTGCGATCCATGGCCGAAGCGCTAGGCGTGAGTGTCATGCCGGTGCGTGAAGCAGTTCATAGACTCGTAGCTGAGCAAGCGCTTGAGATGGCGGCTAATCGTTACATTCGTGTCCCAATCATGACGGCCAGCCAGTTCCGAGAGATCACGAGTATTCGCATAAACCTTGAAGGGCAAGCCGCTGCGCGCGCTGCGGAGTTGGTAAGCCCTGCAGCTCTGGTCGAGATCGAGAGCATTCACAACGCTTTCTGCAAAGAGTTTGCTAAAGCTGCGCCTGACGAATCCAGCTTGATTTCACTGAATAAGCAGTTGCACTTCGCTATCTACAGCATTGCCGATATGCCGATCTTGCAAGGCATAGTCGAGTCGTTATGGCTGAGAATCGGCCCGATTTTGAACTACGATTTGCGATCCGGTAGCGAGCGAGTAGTCCAGCGCGTGCAAGCAGGTCACCACGAGGGAATGGTCGGGGCTCTTAGAGATCGCGATCCCGTGGCTGCGTGCAAATCAGTCCAGAATGACATTCAAAGTGCGGCCGACTTCATCCTTGAGACGGGTGTTTTGATCGTTTCAGACGGTAAGCCAGCACTTTAAATAACGGCCCATACGTCGATTAGTGACGGGCGACCTAGAGAGGTCGCCTTTTACTACGTAAATTCACATCTGCGCGCCAATCATCCAGGGCACTGTTTCTTCGTTACCGACCCCCAGCGCTTCGCTTTTGGATTTTTCTCCAGAAGCCACCCGAATAAGCATTTCGAAGATTTCCTTGCCCTTGGATTCAAGGGTGGCATCACCATCCATGACGTCCCCGCAATTAATATCCATGTCATCCTTCATCCGGGTGTACATCTTCGTGTTGGTTGCGAGCTTGATCGATGGAGCAGGTTTGGCACCAAAGCACGAGCCACGGCCCGTAGTGAACGCAACCAGGTTCGCGCCGCTGGCGATCTGGCCTGTGGCGCCCATTGGGTCGTAGCCAGGCGCGTCCATAAATACCAAACCATGGGCCGTGATGGGTTCGGCGTAACGGTAAACCCCCATAAGTGCTGAAGAGCCACTTTTAGCAACTGCGCCTAGCGATTTTTCGAGAATGGTCGTTAGTCCACCAGCCTTATTGCCCGGCGTGGGATTGTTATCGATGCTACCTTTTTCTCGATCCGCGTAGCTTTCCCACCATTTGATTAGATCGACAATGCCCTGGCCAATCTCACGGGAAGCCGCGCGGCGAGTGAGCAGGTGTTCGGCTCCATAGATCTCAGGCGTTTCGCTCAAGATAGCAGTTCCGCCTTGCGCTACTAGCATATCGACAGCAACACCTAGGGCGGGGTTGGCGGTAATACCTGAGTACCCGTCCGAGCCGCCACACTGGAGCGCCACAGTCAAATGCTTTGCCGAGACCGGCTCGCGTCGACACTCGTTTGCAACCGGCAGCATAGATTCCACTGCAGCAATGGCGGCATCAGCTGCGTTGCGAGTACCGCCAACGTCTTGAATAACTACAGGCGCGATAAGCTTCCCAGTCTCGATACCCTGAGCCATGAAAAGCGCGCCCATCTGATTGGCTTCACAGCCAAGGCCGATGACGACTACGCCAGCGAAGTTGGCATGTTTGATAAAGCCGCCGAGGGTACGACGCAGTTGATTTACACCCTCGCCGTTGTGCTCTATGCAACAGCCGAAGCTGTGGGTGATCGGTACCACGCCATCCACGTTTGGATAAGCATCTAACGCACCATTTCGCGAGAAGTGCTCCACCACCATTTTGGTAACAGTGGAGGAGCAGTTCACCGTGCTCACTACACCAATGTAGTTTCGAGTTGCTACTCGCCCGTCAGCGCGGACGAAACCTTGGAATGTCACAGGAGAGGCTGCAGGCGACGCGACTTTGGCATCCTCGCCGAACGCGTAGTCTCGCTCGAACGTCGCCATCTCCAGATTGTGCGTATGCACGTAATCTCCGGGCTCTATGGCTTTCGTAGCAAAGCCAATAATCTGGCCGTAACGCAGAACAGGCTCACCTGCGTTTACGTGTGCAAGGGCGATCTTGTGCGCTGCGGGCACATCGGCGAGCGCCACGATATTGCCGAACTCGGTAACCACTGTTCCTTGAGATATAGAAGCGCGCGCGATTGCAACATTGTCATCAGGATGTAGTTTAAGTGCTAGCGATGTGCTCTTCATTTTGTCCTCGCATTATCAGTTATACACGGCGCAGTCTGGGGCAATACAATGTTGTCCCGCGTTTTTGTAGTAATCGCTTCTTGTGCCTGACGTAGCTTCAAACTCAGGAATGCGGCGAGCGTTAAAAGAGCCGCAACAATAATGAGCCCATTCTTCGTACTCCCAGTAGTTTGTTCAACGAAGCCCAGAAGTGAAGGGCCGAAGAAACCACCAGTAATACCAAAAGTATTCACTAACGCCAGGCCCGCCGCCATACCTGCTCCCGCTAGCCTTGAACTGGCGAAGAGAAATATCACAGGCTGAACAACGAAAAACATCGATGCCGTAAGAGTAAATCCTATTAGTGCTATTAGCGGAGTGGTATAGGCCGCGAGAGTCAATCCAGCCGACATCAGGAGCAGCCCACCGAACATTATTTTGCGTGAAATTTTTGGAGTGCTTGCATATTTCGGAAGAAACGCTGCGCCGAGTGCTGCGGCTATCCATGGGATTGAGTTTAACAATCCTATTTGTAACGATGACAAGCCTCCATACGTGCCGATGATGCCCGGCAAGAAGAAAATTACCGAATACACACTAACTTGATGGAGGAAGTACACCGCGATAGCAAGCCAAATCTGAGGGATTTTAAGAACGCCCTTAAAAGAATGACCAACATTGCCGGAGGCGATTTCTTCATCATGTTCTTTTTTCAGAACTTGCTCTACTTCAGTGGCTTGTTCCTTTGATAGCCAACTTGCCGTAGATGGGCCGTCCGGAAGCTTTCGCCAAATCACGACGGAGAATAGAACAGCTGGAATTCCCTCCAAGAAGAACAGCCACTGCCAGCCGTGCCAACCCAAGATTCCATCCATCTCTAACAGCAACCCGCCAACCGGCCCGCTGATGATGTTCGCGAGACAGACCCCGATTAGAAAATAGCCACTGGCTCGTGCCCTTTGCTCACGACCAAACCAATAGGTTAAATAGAGCATTACACCTGGAAACAATCCGGCTTCAGCTGCGCCCAGTAGCGCGCGGGCAATGTAAAACGTAGTCTCATCGGTAATGAAGGCCATACCGGCAGACAACAACCCCCAGGTGATCATGATCCTGGTGATCCAGAGTCGGGCACCTACCCGGTGCATGATCAGGTTACTAGGTACCTCCATGAGTGCATAGGTAAGGAAGAAGAGCCCTGCACCAAAACCGTAGGCGGCAGCGGAAATACCCAAGTCTACTGCCATGTGTGTTTTGGCAAGTGAAATGTTAGTTCTGTCTAGAAAACTTATAACGTAAGCAAAGATTAACATCGGCATTAGCTTGCGAAACATTAAAGCGTTCAGCGACTGTCCCTTTTGTGTTTTTGTATGGGTCGTAGCTAACATGATTCATGTTCTCCTCATGAGGATAAGTTGCTAAGGCGCGAGTATTGTGCCGCGACCTTTATTTATCAAAATATCCTCTAGATAGACTTTACGGGGGGGGGTGAGTGCCCGCGCTTAGAAATTGACGTTATCGCCACCTTTGAGCTTTAGGATTTCCCTGGCGTCAGCAGGTGTCGCAACTTCAAGTGAAAGCCCTTCGAGAATTTTGCGCATGCGCAAGACTTGATCGGCATTGCTTTGTGCTAATTGGCCTGGCCCGTCCCAAAGCGAGTCTTCAAGACCCACGCGCACGTGTCCTCCAAGTGTGGCTGATTGAGCACCAATGCTCATCTGCTGCTTTCCTGCTGGAAGAACCGACCACTGATAGTCATCTCCGAAGAGACGATCAGCTGTGCGCCGCATATGCAGGACGTCCTCCGGGTGACCACCGATTCCGCCCAAAATGCCGAAAACCGATTGGATCAAAAACGGGGGTTTGATGAGGCCACGATCAATGAAATGTGCAGCGGTGTAGAGATGCCCAATGTCATAGCATTCGATTTCAAAACGGGTACCGTTCTCACTGCATGACTCGAGGATGTGGGCTATGTCGGTAAATGTGTTTTTGAAAATGCGGTCATGGCTGCCGGCGAGGTATGGCTCCTCCCAAGCGTGTTTGAACTCCTTGAACCGATAGAGCATCGGGTAAAGACCCATGTTCATCGTGCCCATGTTCAGTGAGGCCACTTCCGGTTTGAACTGATGTGCTGGGCGAAGTCGGTCTTCAAGAGACATTGTCGGTGCGCCACCTGTAGTCAGGTTGATCACCACATCGCTAGCCTCTTTGATAGCAGGCAAAAACTGCTTAAAGAGCTCCGGATCCTGAGAGGGGCTGCCATCAATTGGATTACGAGCATGTAGGTGAACAATTGAGGCGCCAGCCTCAGCAGCACCAATCGCCGCTTCGGCAATTTGACCTGGTGTTACCGGCAAGTAACGGGACATAGAAGGTGTATGAATTGCGCCGGTGACCGCGCAAGTGATGATTACTTTACGAGCCATGGTGATCTCCTGGTTACTTTTATTTTGGTGTTCAGGACGAAGTGATGCCGTCAGGAATTTGGGGCTTGACGCTTATGAGCAGCGAGGGCCATCAGGCGGCGATCACGCCAGGCGGAACGCAATGCAATTCCTTCGAGCTCAAGTTTTTGGCGACGCTCGTCATGCACTCGGGCAACCGCTGATTCCGACCAGTCAAAAGCATTTTCCGAATTGATCGTTTCGCGATTCTGCTGACCGTAGCGTTTGGCATAGTCAGATACGCCGGCAGGGGCGTTGAGATCGATAGTTTCGAAGGGGCCCATAAATGACCAGCGAAGGGCGAGCCCATCTTTAAGCACCCGATCAATATCCTCCGAGCTAGCAAAACCCTCCTCATGCAATTTGAAGCATTCGTTGAGGACTGCCGCTTGAACTCGGTTCAACAAGAAGCCGTGGATTTCCCGGGATAGAACGACAGGGCTCTGCCCAGCTGCGGTGTAGATCTCATGCGCTCGAATCATCACTTCAGATTCTGTCCACGGCGCAGGGCACAGCTCCACAAGCGGAACTAGGTAAGGTGGGTTGGTAGGGTGCGCAACTACGCAACGTCCCCGCCCCAGAAGATCCTTGGTGAACTTAGAGGCCGGTAACCATGAAGTTGAACTGGCGAGAATCGCGTCCTTAGGCGCCAACGCATCCATTCGACTGAAGATGTCGATTTTTGCCTCCACCGTTTCCCGAACGTTTTCCTGTACGAGCACTACGTCACGTAGCGCCTCAGCCAAGTCGGGAACGCACGTAATGCGTGAAAGTACGGTGAGGGGGGCGTCATTGAGAAGATCGAATTCTGCGAGCTCGTTAAGTCTCGCTTCGATGTAGGCATGGCTGTTCTGCATTGTCTGCAGATCCATGTCGTGTAAACGCACCGGATGTCCTGCCCGAGCAAAAACAATCGCCCAAGCTCTCCCAATCAAGCCCGCGCCAACGATTGCAATGGGGCCACGCTCGGACGCCGATGAAGCTGTACTTCGCATGATGTTCTCCAAATTTTGTATTTATGTTTAGGAGTAATCGTTTGAGCGGTTGGTGATCAACGCTGACGCACAGATGTTCGCTCTGAAACAGATGCTATCCACTGTGATCACAGATCACAAGGAAAAAATTCTGATTGTCTGACGATCGGCTATGCACGGAATTTGAGGGTCGAGATAGCACTTGCACGCGGCCTGCCTCAGTGGGTCGGCGCGCTTCAGATCTTGAGCGGGAATTTGAAAGGATTTTGCGGATTGAACCTTCGCGTTAAATAAACGCAGAAAAGCCCGCTTGCTGAACGGGCTTTTCAATCACATCTTTCAGCCTGCGTGGCAGTGACCCGCTTCACGAAGGAACGCGCGTACCGTGTCACAGAACTCCAAGGGGTTTTCGGTCATTGGATAGTGGCCAGTACCTGCAAGCACCGCGATCTTACTGCCGGGAATGCGAGATGCTGTTTCCTCAACCTTCTCTTGGTACACCAACCAATCCGCGTCACCGCGCAGAAGTAAAACAGGCGCTTTGATCTTTCCAACTTGTTGCCGCTGATCAAAATTCGCATAGCCTGTCAGGTCACCTTTCATAACCTGCGGCGTGGTGCGCGAGATCTGCCACACCACCTCCCTCGCGCGATCTGGCGGAGTGCGATTGCCCGTCATCGAACGAGACCAGGCACCGATGATCTCTGGCCCATTCATGAGCAACATATCGAGGAAGAACTCGGAAACAGTTGGGGTAAAATCTGCTCCTTCAGCTGAAATGATCGCGCTGTACGCTTCGGGTCGACGCGCCCCTAACTCCAGCACCAGATTGCCACCCATCGAGCATCCCATGATGGCGGGCTTCTCAAGCCCCAAGGCCTCCATCAGATGCTCATTGAACTCCGCATGGCGAGTAAGGCTATGGAATGGGCCTGATTCGGGTAGCTCTGATTTGCTGTGCCCAGGGGCGTCAACTGCAATGACCCGGAACTCATCTGAGAGACCGTCCAATACGTGCCTGTACATTAGAGAATCTTGTGATGCCGCATGGAAGCAAACGAGCGGACGCCCCTCCCCTGCCTCCTCGTAGTAAACGCGAATTCCATCGACGGTGATATACCGTCCTACCGTCTCTTTGCCAGACGGCTTGGGCCCAGGAGAATAAGAGATAGGTGCAGTTTTATTAACGCTCCCCACACGCTTCATCGCGTCGAACGCGCGGGCCATCACATCAACGTACTGCCATGCGGCAACCACGTTGCCCTCAAGCTCAAGTTTTCCCAACCCTGGGGACAACGCTTCAAACCAGTCGATCTTTCCGTCAAGAACGCGTTGCCACTCATCATCTGAACCAGACACGATGATGTCCGCGCCCAAGGGGCTTCCTTCCGGGTAAACCGCAACGACTTTACCGGCGAGAACCGCAAGCGTTGAGAAGCCGGTGCTGTGCTTGAATTGAATGCGCCCATCAAAATAGCGAGCAGCGGCAGTCCAATTAGCATCACCGTTCAACACGTCGGCAAATTGGCTCAACCATTTGGCATCATTAAAAAGGATCATGACTTTCTCCTAGCTTTAGCTATCCCCAAGGGGATTTTCTTGTAAGTGCAGGTGCAATAGGTTTATTACAAACCCATGTTGCAAGAGTGCTTCGAGACCAGCGCCTTGTCGTACTTAAGGAACCAGCCGGTAGTTTCACGTGTGAAGAAAATGGTGATGATGGCCGCCAGGCCCATGAGGCCGGAGATAAAGTAAAGCGCATAGTTGTAGCCGGCAGCCTGCTCAAAGCCACCACCTGCGCCGATGAACATCCCGATGACGAAAGGCCCGAAGCCACCAGCGTAAATACCGACGTTGACGATTGAGCCTGCCAAGCCAGTCGTGCCTTGCTTTGCAGAATCGAACGCAATGGCATACAGCAACGTGTAAGGTGCGTTCATCGCGAACCCAGCAAACAACTGAATCGCGATAAGCCAAGTCAGGCTGACGGATGAGTATTTGAAGAGGTACATACCCACCGCAAGCCACACAAAAACAAGCACCAGGCAAAGTTTTCGGCCTGCTCGGTCTGAAATCCATCCCCAAACGATCTGACCGATACCGCCGGTGATAGTGAAGAGCACCGAGTAAGCAGCAGCCTCCGCGAAGTTGTAATGAGCAACAAAGGCCAGATACTGAGGCAGCCAGAAGCTGATGCCGAAGTAGCCCACAATCGCAAACATCGAGATCAATGCGATGGTGCTGATGTTTGGATTTTTCATCGCCGATTTGAAAGCACCTTTGGGTACTTCAACGACGCCTTGGGCAGCTTCCAATGCCGGTGGCGTTTCGCCTACAGCTTGAGCATGGTCAACAAATGACTCGTATCGCTTCTTCGTACTGAACCACCAGTAAATCGAAAAGATGATGATCATCGGAACCGGAAATATCAGAAAGGCCAAGCGCCAGTTTTCCGGGCCGTAAGCATTGAGCAGAGCACTGATCGCCAAGCCTCCGATCAGTGTGCCCCAAGGGTATCCGGTGTGATGAAGCCCCAACGCGAAACCACGACGTTCCTTAGACCACCACTCGGACAAGGAAGTGACTTCGATGGCTTCGCCAGCACCACCAAATGCATGAGACATCACCTGAAGTGCGACAAGAACTCCCAGCGAGCCGGTTAAGAAATTGAGACCGGTCAGAAAGGTGAATAGCGTGTAGGCAATCACTATTGGCAGGTGGCGATATTTGCGCATCCATCCTTGACCGCCTTTATCAGCCCAGATCATGCAAGGCACTGCAATCAAGGACGTCGCGATCGTGATAAACGCGGCGAGCAGTCCAGTAAGCTCAGCGCTTGTCTTGAACTCGCTCGTTATGGAGGGCAAAACCATGAAGAACATCTGGCGGGAGTTGGCATCCATGGCATAAACGAGCCACAAAAGAGCCATCGCACCCCACGAGGCTGCACCTGCCCCTTTTGGCACGCGATTGACCGCAGGTAATACTTCGATTTTGTCTTGAGCAATTCCCATGGGAATATCTCCGGGTATTTATTTTTGTTCTCCGGCTGAGGATCCGTGTTTTGCACACGTACGCCCCAACATCTGAGATGAATCAGCACTCGTCATACTGCTCACCATGGACAGAGGTTATGGCTCAATTTCAGGGCTGAATATAGCTGGCAGAGCACACCTGCTGTGACCGCCAGGAACAGGTCAGTGGCACAGCATGAGAGATGCACCAGCAAAGCATTTGGCTAAGTGATTACTGGGGAATAGGTCTCAAGTTTTGATTGATCTGTTGAGCACACAGCAGGCGGGAAAATTACCGGCAAGGTGGATCAGTAGCTCACTTGTGCAGGAGTCAAAGTTGCACGCTAGCGCGGGGTTAGAATGGAAATTAGCGAAGGGGCCGTAGTGGCGATCAAGTCGCTTCGGGTAGTCCTCTCACGACCTTCCATGGATGCGCTATCCATTTTTTTTGGAAAAACTCGATGAAAACTCGGATGCGAGGACTTAGATGCTTTCTATCTGAGTAGAGCAGGTAAATAGGCTCTAAAATCTCCGCTTTGTACTCGTCAAGCAGGAGCACCAGCGATCCGTCCTGAATGTCTTTTCCAATGTGAAAATCTGCGAGGCGGACTATACCCGCGCCTGATTTGGCCATGTCTCTTAGCAGCTCACCCTGGGTAAACGATCCCCGGGGCTTCACAGGGGTCGTCACACCTAGGCCATCTTGGATAAAGGCCCATTTGTTCCAAGGGCTGGCAAAACTGAAATTGAAGCATCGATGGTTCATCAGGTCTTTCGGCTGCTGCGGCGTACCATATTTTTCAAGGTAATCAGGTGAAGCACATAGCAACCATTCACACTCGCCGATTTTCTTCGCGATTCTGGAAGAGCTCGGAAGAATCCCACTGTGAATGGCTATGTCCAACCCTTGCTCAAACTGGTCAACGAACTGAGCGCCTAACTGAATCTCGATATCAAGACCGGGATAAGTGTCGAGGAATTCTGGCAACCAAGGCACGATTTGCTGCTTCGCAAAAGAGGTCATCGTATGGATGCGTAGCGTGCCACTTACCCTGGAAGGAAGTCCCTCTGCCAGGGAGTCAGCCTCACTCATCGCTTCGACCACCGCCTTCGCACTGCGTAGGTAAGCAGCACCCTCCTCCGTCAGCGTGAGGACTCGGGAACCCCTCTGAAAAAGACGAACGCGAAGTCGATCCTCAAGCCGAGCAATGAGTTTGCTGATGGCTGAAGGCGTCATCTCATGCGCCCTAGCGGCAGCAGAAAAACTTCCGCACTCCGTCGACCAGATGAACGCTAGCATTTGGGAGTATTGATCCATTTCGGTACGCTCCTTACGCGACTGAATCCACCTGTTTATCTACACAAAAAAACGCGCCGTAGCGCGTTTTTTTTTACTCAAAATCAGCGAATGAACTGCTCGATATAATCGTCCGGCAAGCCCAAGGCTTTGTAATGGCTGCGTGCAGCTTCTAGCTTGGTGAAAACGTCTTCGTAGCCAACAGCGACACCTTGCGGGTCGACGTAAGTGTAGCCACCCTGTACGTGGAACCAAGTGATCATTTCTTCAACATCTTCAGGGACGAACAGAGTGTGAGTCTCTCCTGGCGGCTCGAACGCAAAAGAGCCTTCATCAGCAACCCAATCATGTTCGAGGTAGAACCAACGCCCCTTCAACACGATCGCATGCACTGCTCCCGAGTGACGATGACGTGACAATACACCGCTCTGCCGCACTCGGAGCAGATTGATGTAGTACCCGCCGCTAACGCTCAGCAGCAGTGGTTTGAAAGATACTGACTTGGTGACAGGCACCCAGAGATTATCGTCTTCGAGCCAAGTGGTCATAACGCCTGGATGCACCATGTCTGGAGACATGAAAGGCACCTGCGGCAAAGCATAAGGAATGGCAAGTTCATCAGGTTTAACGGGCGTATTCATTATAATTTCTCTCAACGTGTGACTGGCGAGCGAGCCAGGATTTCAATCGCTGAGTGAGAGTAGGTGATGCTCTCGTACAGGAGAATACTCAGAAATTCACACCATCTGTGACCACTCGTCATAGCGCATTAGGCTCATCCCGTTGAACGCTGCGACTCATCCCAGACAGTCTACTGCGTACGGGTTCAAGTGATTGTCCCATCAGATATTTAATTCAACGGCTCGCGGCCATCAGTGGGTCGCGCCCCAACAGAGGGGACACATTTTCCCCAATACCTTCACTACCATGCAGACCTGTTCACCTGAAAGCCGCTTATGCATTAGTAATCGGCTTGAAATCATGAGGTTTAGCAATGACTTCTCTCAGTCCCGAGCTTGCAGCTCACCCGGCCTATTCGCGAGTGTTCCAGCCTGAAGGCCTCACCTTCGGATACATCATGCCTCTGGAAGGCTATCCAAACTCACCTTTCCCTACCTTGCAGGATCATCAACGTCTTGCGCAAATCGCGGATGAGGCTAGCTTTGCAAGTTTATGGATGAGGGACGTGCCCTTCTACGATCCAAGCTTTGGTGACACCGGGCAGATGATCGACCCCTTCGTCTACCTTGGATATCTGGCAGCCGTTACAAAAAGAATTGCCCTAGGAACGACAGGAATTGTTCTTCCACTGCGCGAGCCATTGATCGTTGCAAAACAGTCTGTTTCGGTTGACCAGCTCACCGGTGGACGATTCATGTTGGGGCTCTCAAGTGGAGATCGCCCCATCGAATATCCTGCCTTCGGCATTGATTTTGAAACGAGAGAAGAGCGATACAGGGAAGGCTTTCAGCTGATTCGCACAGTGACGGAGAACAGTTTCCCCACTGCCTCGACCCGACTTTTCGGACAATTGGAAGGCCTCCTGGATATGGTGCCCAAGCCAGTTGGCCCTCGACTCCCCATGATTGTCGTGGGCCGAGCCCGTCAGACGCTTGAGTGGATAGCCAATAATGCCGATGCCTGGATTTGGCATCTGAGCGACTTTGCTCGACTCCCTGCTCTGATTCAGGAGTTCCGATCAGCCAATCAGAGTGGTGCGTTCAAACCCTATGGTTACGCTACCTTTTTCGATCTGGCAAAAGACCCAACCACTCCGTTGGAGCGCGGCTACAACGGCATCAGGATTGGACGTAATGCTCTGATAGATCTCTGGAAGCGGCAGCAGGATGAAGGTGTTTCGCACGTCGCCTTAAATATAAAACCCCTACAGCGCCCAGCATCTGATGTCCTGGAGGAGATGGCCGAGTATGTCCTTCCACACTTCCCAATTGGCCAACCTGTCTCGACGGTGACCAAATGACCGGCTCAAGTGATCGCACCGACATTAAGGGCGTTATAGCTACCTTTCTAGAAGCCTGGGAGAGCGGTAATTGGGAATCTGCCGGGGATATGTTCACTGACAATTGCCAGCTGGTAACAAGCCACATGTCCGTTCATGAGGGTGGACGCAAGATTGTCAGAGCTTTCCAGCGAGACCGTGCCAAGGCTGATGGCTTTTCAGTGAAGGCAACCAATCACTATGTGGGTGGTGGAGAAACCGATGCCAATTTCAGTTTCTACGCCTATGGCCATATCAGCAAAGCCACAAAGTCGGTCACGCTCGGATTTGGAATGACTGTCACAGGCTCTCTGAAAAAGGCAGCAGGCACCTGGCGCCTCCACAGCGTGCTGATTGCCTTGAATTGGGTAACCGGGGACTACTCGCTTGCAATTCACTGGCAGCTTCCACCAGGTGACGACGGATGGAGGATCGGCGACCCAGCCCCGACCATCGTTAGCGAGCTGAATTCGCCATGGCTTGCTTTCCCTAACTCAACGGCTTCGGTGACCAGTGCGGAGTGTATTGCTGAAACCTACGCTCGTTACTCATGGGCGCTGGATCAGGCTGACATGCAGCTGCTTGCTCATTGCTTTACCAACGACGCCGCTGGTGATTTCCAACCGATGGGCCTTATTGAAGGGCGCCACGCGATCATCGGCTCCTTCAAAGAGTTTCGCAGGCCCTGGCCGTGGATGCAGCATTTCGCGCACGTGCTGGAGATCAAGTCCGACGAGGAAAAGGGTGTAGCGGAGATGATTGTCGGCAGAGTCATTCCTGGAAACTCACACACGCAAGATGGCACGCCTCTCTATGGCGCGCATTACCGGATGCGGCTTCGTCGTAAGCATGAGGGATTCTGGCAACTGACCTGGAGCGAGTACCGCCCAGGCTGGTTCAACGCCAATGAAGCACCAAGAGTTTAGTCCCTTCCTGGAAACGCTCTAAGGCCGTGGCGCCGTACTATCTCGGACGACGAGTTCGATTTGTATGCGCTCGCGGCGTGCAAGTGGGCGCCCCTCGATCAGCGCAACTATGTTGTTGGCGCTGCTGATACCAATTTTCGAAGTCGGCACCCTGACTGTCGTCAGGGCTGGCACGTAGGCAGCCGCGAACTCGATATCATCGAACCCGCTGACTGATAGTTCTTTGGGGACGTCGATCCCATTGGAGCGCGCTTCCGCCAACGCTCCGATACAGGTGAGGTCAGTGCTGCAGACAATGGCTGTAGGCTTGGGATTAAGTTCCATAGCAATCCGCAGCCCGGCGCGCCCTCCCTCAATCGTGAATGGCTGCTCAATAATCCGTTCACTTGAAAGCTCTATCCCTGACTCGAGTAGCTGAGCGGTGATTCCTTTCAGACGGTATTTTGCCCGTTCGTTGTGAGAAACAACTCCACTGATCATGGCGATACTTTGATGACCAAGGCTAAGCAAGTGCCTGGCTATCAATCGACCACCCTCCTCATTGCTGAACCCCACGCAGTGATGGTCGTGAGCACCATCTAGCGACCACATGAGAATGAATGGGCATTGGGCGGCAGTTAGTGCTTCATAAATTTCAGGACTGTGTTCAGTACCCACCAATAGAAGGCCTTCGACGCCCCGCTCAATCATGTTCCTTACGTTTACCAGTTCTTGCGCCTGGTCGTATTCATGGGAAGAAATGATCAGGTGATACCCAAGCTCCGTTAGCCTTAACTGGAGGGCCTGGACAGCTTCAGCAAACGCAGGGTTGTTAAAAGTAGGAAAAACGGCTCCGATGCTGTGCGTGCGCCTGGATGCCAAAGCACGCGCGGCCCCGTCTCGCACGTACCCGAGCTCTTGAACAGCTGCTTGTACTTTGGCCAGCGTTGCAGGTTTCACTAAGTGCGGGACAGCCAATGCTCTTGAAGCACTCCCCATCGAGACGCCCGCCAATTCAGCCACATCCTTGAGCTTCGGTTTCTCGATTTTTTTCATTTGAGATTCAGCATCCTCAATCGTGGCGCGGAGACAGGACGATCAGAAGAAGGCCCTCGATTTGCGCAGAGGATGATAATCCAACAGCCTGCCGTTCGGGAGCCGTTAATTGGAGAGAAAAACCTGAGAGCAGCGTTTCTGCTGCCCCCAGGCAAAGACACTTATTTAATGACGATCGGATTCACAGGAGCGCCGGTTCCGCCAACGACCTTTAGAGGGGCTGCGGTGTACAGGAACGTCCACTGACCGTCCTCAGCGCAGTCCTCAGCGAGAGGATCAAGCTGAGCGATCTCAGTGAGAGTGATGCCCAAGTTCCTCATGAGTGCGTTGTGCAACGGCAACGCAACCCCTGACACGGGATCGACGGTGACTTCGTTAGCGATGGTGTCGGTGACAATGTTCGGAATTTCCATCTCCTGAAACCACTTCACCAGCTCAGGGCTGTAGGTCAGGCCTGGCTCGATAAAGTCTTTGTAGAACTCTTCCGGGTCGCGTTTATAAAACGAACCAATCCATCCAGTGCGGATGATGAGAATGTCGCGCTTATTGATAGAGACGCCTTGAGCCCGGGCCGCAGCCATTAGATCCTCATGGTTGAAAGTTTCACCTGCATCCAGCACGTCTTTACCACGGTGGCGCGCTATGTCGATCAGAATGCCTCGGCCAACGATGCCTTTTTCACCCAATGGAGCAACACTCGCCTTGGCCAGGGAGCCAATAGTGGTATCGGCGCTGTAGCCATTCCAAATCTGATCGTCGTACCAAACATGCCCAAGGGCGTCGTACTGAGTTGACCCTTGAAGATGAAAAAACATCACGTCGTCGGCGAACTCGTAAGAGCCCGGAAAATGTGGGCCTTTGCCACAGTTGTAGTGACCACGATCCATGATATTCATGCGTTTTGACTGAGAGCGGCCAGGCCAGACCGGGTCACCAGCAGGATCTGCCATCCGCACCTGCAAAGTAAATGTCTTGCCTTGCTTGACCTCTTTGACCCCTTGGAGCACTTCGATACCTGTAAGGTAGTTGAGTGAGCCTACCTCATCATCCGGGCCCCACTTACCCCAGTTCTTAGGGGAGTCTTTGAGCAAGTCATGAATGTGCGGAACGGTCTTGTCTGTCATTTTCTGAGCCTCTTTTATTCTTGGATTAGCTGTGCTGCATTTAGCGGTTAGTTGAAACGTTCAAATCGTTGTCCCAGCTCGTCAGCACGAGCGAGTCCTCGGATGAGTCGTTCAGCCGTAAGGGCTGGCGCCATATTTTTCGCGTACACCGCACCCAGTGTTGCCTGGACGACAATGTCCAGTTCCTCAGAGGTAAACGGAGACGTCTGGCCAAGGCCGTCGAGGGTGACGGGAAGATTCACATCATTCAGAAGCTGGGCGACCTCTAGGATCTCTGAGTCCGGGCGCTCTTCGACGGACATCTGCACCAGCGTCCCGAATGCGACAAGCTCACCATGCAGCATGGAAGTAATCGCAGGAATTGCCGTAAGACCTCGTACAAGCGCATGGGCTAGCGACAAGCCGCCACTCTCAAACCCAACGCCACTGATAAGGACGGTTCCTTCAACAACCCGCTCGACATCATCATTAACTTCGTGCCGGCCTACTGCTTGGTAAGCGCTGTACCCGTAGGTCATAAGCGTCGTAAACACTGCCTCTGTTAGTAGCAATGCAGTGTTCAACGCTGGAGTACCAAATGAGTTATTGCCTCCGGCAGACTGGCATTGTTGCGCCTCAAACTTTTTACTGATGGCGTCGCCGATGCCTGCGGCGAAAAATCTTGCAGGCGCACGGACAATCACTTCGGTATCAACGACGACTGCGGAGGGGTTCATGTTCAGGTACTCGACACCAACGACCTTGTGCGCCTCGTCGTAAAGCACAATCAAACGGCTGGTTGGTGCGTCGCTGGAAGCAATGGTCGGGCATACGACAATGGGGACGTTAAGCTGAGTAGCCATCCCTTTAGCCGTGTCAATTGTCTTACCCCCACCCAGAGCGATAATGGTGTCGGGTTTGTAATCAGCGGATCGCTCACAGAGCGAAGCAATTGCCGCTTTAGTGCATTCACCAGGAAAAACGATACTGTTCGCCTCGAAGCCATGCTCTGACAATGCATTCCCTACCTCAGGCCACAGATGCCTCGAGACGAACTCGTCGCATAACACCAAAGGGCGCGATTGCCCCATATCCGAAAGGATTCTGCCAAGCTGCTTTAGCGCGCCAGGCCCTTGCTCGTATCGGCCAGGAAAACCCATTGTTCGAACCATGCCACCACCCGCTGCTGAAAAACTGTGAGATAAAATCGTTATGTTGAATACGAGCCCGCCGGGATCAGCGCATCAACCAGCCACCTGCCACATCCACGACTTGGCCCGTGATGAAGTCGCTGTCGTTTGAAGTCAAAAAGCATGCTGCTTTAGCTACCTCAAGTGGCGTTCCAAGACGGCCCAACGGAGTTTCATCAACGACGGCCTGGTTCGCTTGCGCAGAAACGGTTTTTAGAAGCGGCGTTTCAATGCGTCCCGGAGCCAGTGCGTTTGCCGTAATGCCATAGGGCCCGAGCTCACCTGCCAGGTGACGGGTAAAACCGATAACTGCGGCTTTCGTAGCGCTGTAATGCGCCGCGACGATAGGGAGGTAAGCGCTGCCAGCAACGGAAGACATGTTCACTATTCTTCCAAAACGGCGCTCGACCATCGCTGGTGCGAGAGCTCTGACCAAGTTGAACGAGCCTGTCAGGTTGATGCCAACGACGCGATCCCATTCCTGAGGATCCATTTCCCAAATCGGCGCTGGTGCGCCCTCGTGTTTGGGTGAAATACCTGCATTGTTAATCAAGGTGTCGATCGGGCCGAGCTGCTCACTAAACTCCAGACACGCTCGATTGCATTGAGCGAAATCTGATACGTCAGCTTTAGCCCAAGCCACCAAATGTCCGGCAGCACTGAGTTGCCGGGAAAGCTCGGAAACTGACTGTTCGTCGAAATCTACCAAGGCAACCCGCGCGCCCTCCTCGCAGTACAGCCGGGCAATCGAGGCACCGATGCCCCCTCCTGCCCCGGTAATGAGAACTGTGCGTCCTGAATGTCGAAGATTCGTCATGCCAAATTCCCCTCGCTGAAAAAACAGAAACAAGACGCGGTGATGCTCACACGCGTCCGATGCCGCACTGGCTGACCGAAAATTTCAGGCTCATGTAAGCGGGTGGTGATAGGAGATTTGCGTGGCGAAGCCAGTGCCCCCGTGGCGGAGCGGTCGGTGACTTTAGATAAGAGAGTGGCGAGGGCTGCCCGCGTACTTGACCGAGCGCAGGCTAATGATGCAGTGACCATCATGATCTCCAGACTTGCCTAGGAAAACGGCAAATATGAATCGTTTCACGCTCATAGCCTGCGGCCATAGGCCAACAAAATCCATGACATGTTCACGACTTTATTTTTTGTATTTATTCTCGAAAGAAGTATTTATGAAGCGCTTCATTTTTATTCTGATATTTGACCGCTGTCAAGGGTCTGCACGGTCACCCCCCCGCAAGGACAGCCAATAGCTCCTACGAAGCGCAGTCATGAGCATCTGCGCCAATCATATTGAGGATGTGGAAAACACCGGCGCACTAAGCCTCTGCGCCACTGGTTTCTTTGGCAGATGCACGGAATACGGACGCAGTGCCCACGCCTGGAAGTTGATGCTCAAGTGAGATGAATACGCGATGCATATGCTAAGCATCGACTAGACGCGCGGGCCTCGCTCACGGTCAGGCAGAGTGAATGCCTTCCGCCGAATTTTCCCATGGTGGGCATGGTGACCAAGCCTCCACGAGCTTATCGATGAAGAGCCGAATTTTTGGAGAGAGGTGCCGCTTGCTAGGGTAAATCACCCGAATAGGCTCTGCGGCCTCTGCATACCCTGCGAGCAATTGAACGAGTTTGCCGCTCCTCAAATCGTCATTTACCACATAAGAAGGAAGAGTCGCGATGCCCAGGCCAGCGACAGCAGACTGGTGCAATGACTCAGCACTGTCCATCTGTAGCCTTCCACCATGAGTAACGGGCACGGAGCTCCCGTTCACTCGAAAATTCCAAGGAAGCAATCTCCCACCGCTCACGAAATGCAGGCACTGGTGCTCGGATAAATCCTCTGGCGTTTTAGGCTCCGCATGCTCAGCCAGATACTTTGGTGAAGCGCAGGTAATCATTTGTTGGTAGGCCACGGTGCGCGTTAGCAACCGAGAATCTTCCTTCGGTGGCCCGATGCGCATGGCCAAATCAAATCCCTCATCGATTAGATCGACCAGCCTGTCAGAAAAGGTGATATCCACGCTCAGGGAGGGCCAATCCTTAAGACAGCACTCAATGTGCTGAAGGACATGAAGTCTGCCCAACGCAACTGGCAGACTCATCCGCAGTCGTCCACTGGGTGTTGAACGACGAAACGCAAGGGCATCCTCCACGTCGTCCAGATCCTGAAGAACGCCCACACAGCGCTCATAAAGAACCTGGCCGTCATCCGTCATGCTCAAGCTACGCGTAGTGCGATTCAGTAGACGTACCTGCAAACGAGCCTCGAGCCTGACTATCGACTTCCCCACTGCAGAGCGCGTAAGGCCAAGTTGCTTTGCCGCCGCAGTGAAGCTTCCAGCGTTTACCGAGCTTACAAACGCGGCGATATCATTCAGGTTATGGAGTTCCATACGGCCTCAGTGGTCTCAACGTTCGGGCGGCTTAGCACCTGTTATGGGGAACCCTATTCCCCAATACTAGGCATAGTATCTCAATTAGCTAATCCACTCCCAACGATCAATTGAGGTCATTATGAACACTAAAGTCCAAGCAGCCGTACAAACCTGGGCCAACAGCCTTAGCGATCTGGTACCCGTTCTTAAGGGAATCGATACCACCACAAAAATGAGCGACATCCGAGACTCTTACGCAAAAATGCTCGCGCAAAATCCAGCGCCAACTGGCGTTAAATTCGAAGCAGTCGACATGGGTGGCGTACCCGGCACACTGGTTACCCCGGACGAGATCAAAACTGACGCAGTAGTGATGTACATCCACGGTGGCGCTTACATTGTAGGTCGTCCAGACGGCTACCACGGCATCGGCGGCAACTACGCGAAAATGCTCGGTGCTCGTGTGTACATGCCGGACTATCGCCTTGCCCCTGAGCACAAGTTCCCAGCCTCTATTGACGACACACTGCGCGCCTACGAGTGGCTGCTTGAGCAGAAAATCCCGGCTAACAAAATTGCGTTCTCTGGCGAGTCGGCTGGCGGCGCGATGGTTGTCAGCGTCATGGTCGCGGCTAAATCGAAAGGGCTTCCATTGCCTGCGGTTGGCTCCTCCATCTCGCCATGGGCAAACCTTGAACACACCGGTGCTTCCATGAGCAACCGTGAAGGTCTGGATCCTCTGAACTCCAAGCCTGTCCTGGACATCCTCGCCAGGGCATTCTTAGGCGACACGTTGGCCAATCATCCCCTGGCCTCACCTGTGTTCGCGGACGTCACCGGTCTTCCACCAATCTTGGTGCAGATCGGCGAGAACGAGCTGATGTTGAGTGATGCAATGCGCCTTGCAACTCACCTGGCTGATAACCGCGTTCGCGTAAACCTGGAAGTATGGCCTGCGATGTTCCACGCCTGGCACTTCTACGCCACCATGCTGCCAGAAGGTCAGCAGGCTATGGAGAGTTCCGTTCGCTTCATTGAGGTTGGCCTAGCCGACGCTAACCGCTAAAACGCAGAACAACCGCGATAGCTTTCTGGCTATCGCGGTTTTGCTCATCCTGTTTCTACAAAAGCTTCATCAGGCTATTCAGAGAACCTGAGCAAGCGCCCTGCCCAACCCAAGCAAAATTTCACCAAACACCCCTTCTTGGCAGGTCGTGTCCACTGAACTCAGATGATGGTTTTTCCGATGATACAAGACCGCAGCACGATCAACCCCAGGGTCTATGCGCTGACCTTCACTGCATTTGTAATGCTCTCCTCTGAATTTATCGTTGCAGGTTTACTGCCTCAAATTGCTACATCGCTGGCCATCACTATCGGTGCGGCGAGTGGGCTCGTGACTGCTTTTGCTTTAGGCATGGGCATCAGCGCGCCAATCATTGGTGTGATAGCACACCGGGCTTCGAAACGATCCCTTCTCATATACGCTTGTTTGGCATTGCTTATCGGGAATGGGATTTCCGCAGCGTTTAACGATTACTACGTAATCCTCGCTGGTCGCGTGCTGGGTGGGATCGGTGTTGCTGTTTTCTGGACGAACGCGGCTCTGGCCGCGAAGGCACTGTCACAAGGCCGTAATCAAAGCATGGCGATTGGTAGAGTCTTGGTGGGGATCTCAATCGCATCTGTTGTAGGCGTCCCGGTCGGCAAGCTCATCGCAGACGCGACCAACTGGCGGATGGCGATGTGGATTATGACGGTGCTGAGCAGCGCGGCACTGCTAGCCGTCTGGATTTGGGTCAGGCCCTCAGAGGAAGCACGGCAGAAAGAAAACCTGCGCGACACCGTGCGTGTGGCCTTCAAGCTTGACGTCTCAATGACCTTGCTCAGTTCATGCTTAATGTTTGCTGGCGTAGCCTCTGTATTCAACTTCTTGGCTACCTTCCTGGAAAAGGAGACCGGCTTCGGTGAGATGAACGTCACACTGATCCTATGTCTCTACGGCGTCGCAGACATTGTGAGCAATTTGATCCTATCCAAACGTGTGAAAGATGATCTTGAGCCACTGTTCAGGCGGGTCTTGGTGACCATGGCCGTGGGCATGTGCGCCCTGTCAGTGTTTGGCAATCTCACATGGGCTGTACCACTCGCCGTCATCATCGTTGCCGGCAGCCACGCTGGTGTCAGCCTGCTTATCGGAATCGACGTGCTAAAAAGGGCTGGGAAAGCTGGTCAATTGATCAACGCCATCAACGTATCAATGATAAATCTAGGCATCGGCATCGGTGCAGTTATCACTGGATTGCTTGTCGATCGGGTGGGCGTTAGTACCGTAGGTTGGGTCGGCGCATGCTTCATTGCTCTGGCACTGTGTGTCCGATGGAAAATCGAACGCAGCTACGAACAGCACAATGGCTGCGTCGTAGACCGATGCTTAAAATTGCCTTGAACCCTAAGGGAGCGCCGGCAAGAGAGGGACATGCGCGTCGATGTACAAGCTTCACGGGCTCAGCAGGCCGACTGCTGGAACTCACGCGCTGGAACGCACTAATGAAAAGGGCCCTCGAAGGGCCCTTTTGTACTCAAAGCAAAATCACTTGGACAGCCAAGATTCGAGGATAGGCGACCGAGCTTAAGTGGTGGACGCAGGTCACGCGAGCTTGATGCCTCCGCCCTGGATATCGTCCCGCGCTATTCGCAAATCATTGGCGTCTTGGTTGAGCTGATGAATCAGGTTGAGCAATCGTTGCCGCAACACCTCATCTTGGAGATGCTCAGCAGCGCGCATCACATCAAGCGCCGCTGCCTCATTGTTCGCAGCAACGGCGTCGAGCAGTTTGCGCATGCTTCTTGATGGCCGATTCATATCCAACCCTCCTAGGTTTCGGTGTCGCGAATCATATGACCGGAATGTTTCGTTAGTATTTCAGCTGCACGAACAGGTTTTGAATCACCAGCTCGGGTTGATTCAAGGCTAGCTGGATGGGTGCCCCATGAGAGTCAATTACGCTGTCGCGCCAATCTCTGATGTAGCTAAAGCGCCACCATTAAGCCGGGCCTTGAAGCCCGCCTCGTTCTTGAAATCGTCTCGTTTTGCCGGTACTTGTACGGCACCAATCTCATGCACGGAAAGCAACCATGCACGCAAGATTCAGAGTGATTGAAACCACAATACTGGACGATGGCAGTAAGCGATTCAGGGTTGTTGATCTTGTCGAGGGAGGATCAGCCAGCAAGCATGGCGTGTTCAAAATCAGGACGGAGGCAGAAGCTGCCTGTTCGCTCCTGAATGCCGAGCATCCTCGTCAAAGTGGCGTAGCTCGTACGACCCGGAGCATCTAATCCACTCCTTTAGAAATGCCCAACGCTTGATGCCTTCTTGCGAGCGAAAAATGCCTTATAGCGCAGTCATGGATTCTCGATCCGGAAGTACGTTTTGAAGGCGCTCCAGGTTCAGTCGCTGACACGAAGATGCCCTGGAGCAGTCTACAGCGGCGTCATCTAGATTGACTTTATAGACGATCAGTCTAATATCGACCGCTATGACTGACATGAAGCTAATTCCTCGCCGTGGCCGCCCACCGAAGGTTCCTAGAGATAATCTGGATACCCGGGACGCGCTCATCCGTTGCGGCACAGAAATTCTTACCCAACAGGGCTTCATGGCCACCGGAATCGACGGTGTATTGAAGAAGGTCGGTGTTCCCAAAGGCTCCTTCTACCACTACTTCACTAGCAAAGAAGACTTTGGCCGGGCAGTGATGGATAACTATGCAGCCTACTTCGACAAAAAGCTTAAGCGCTGGTTTCTGGATGACTCGCTGACACCTTTGCAACGCGTCCTTGCCTTCGTTGAAGACGCGAAAGCAGGCATGGAAAAATACCACTTCAAACGCGGTTGTCTTGTGGGCAACCTGGGCCAAGAAGTCACCATTCTTCCAGGCGACTTTCGCGAACACTTGGACTCGACCCTTCTCAGTTGGCAGCAACGATTGGCCGATTGCTTGGCGTTAGCCCAGGACTCCGGAGAACTCGCCAAAAGTGCTGATTGCACAGAGCTCGCGGCTTATTTCTGGATTGGTTGGGAAGGCGCAATTCTTAGGGCACGGCTTGTAAAAAGTAAGGCGCCCTTGAGCACCTTCATCAACGGATTTATGGCTGGGCTGCCCCGCTGAAATTTTTTGGCCAATTTAAAGACGATCGGTCTAATAGAGGAAATCCCATGTTCAACGGCATTTTGATTGATAACACCGACGGCACTCATCTCGCCAAAATCACCGACCTGGACGAGTCGCAACTACCAGCCGGAGACGTCACGGTAAGTGTTGCTTACAGCACGCTCAATTACAAAGATGCGCTGGCGATCACTGGGAAAGGCCCAGTCGTTCGCAAGTTCCCCATGGTGCCCGGAATCGATCTAGTGGGTACGGTTGAAGAGAGCAGAAACCCCGACTTCAAGGTTGGTGATAATGTGCTGCTCAATGGTTGGGGCGTGGGTGAAACGCATTGGGGGGGCCTAGCTCAAAAGGCTAGAGTCAATGGCGACTGGCTTATTCCACTGCCTAGGGGGTTCACCGCCCAACAAACCATGGCTATTGGCACTGCAGGTTATACGGCGATGCTCTCAGTGCTCACTCTGGAGCGTAACGGCGTAAAACCGGATTTGGGCGAAGTATTGGTCACAGGAGCCAATGGTGGCGTTGGTAGTTTCGCTATCGCCCTCCTCGCTGGCTTGGGCTACACCGTGGTGGCTTCAACCGGTCGCCTCGAAGAAGCTGATTACCTAAAGAGGCTTGGCGCCTCGGAGATCATTGATCGCTCAGTCTTAAGCGGGCCAGGTCGCCCACTTGCCAAAGAACGCTGGGCAGGATCGATTGATTCGGTTGGTAGCCATACTCTGGCCAACGTCTGCGCCAGTACCCGTTATGGAGGCACCGTTGCCGCCTGCGGACTTGCACAAGGGATGGACTTTCCTTCCAGCGTCGCGCCCTTCATTCTACGTGGTGTGACGCTGGTTGGAATCGACAGCGTGATGCGTTCTCGTAGAGATCGAGTTGCTGCCTGGGATCGTCTGGGACGAGACCTGGATTTGTCTATCTTGAAAGAGATCACGCGTGAAATTGGTTTGGGCGAGGTCGTCCAGACGGCAAATCAACTGCTCGCCGGCGAAGTGCGTGGACGTGTTGTCGTTGACGTGAATCGTTGATTCAATCGTCTTAGCCATCGGGTTTTTTACTCAAGACTCAGTTGATTTCTATGTCTGCCAGTCTTCGCGAACAAAAAGGGCCCGCATTGGGCCCTTTTGTACTTAAACCAGTCTCACTTGGTTAGCCAGGGGGCGCGGTTGGGACGGCAGTTGTCTGCCGCCCCCCGCACAGATCCGTACGTGCGTACCTACCGCATACGGCTCCTACCTCGGGTAGAGGCAAGCCAAATCCCTACACCGTCATGCACCAATACCTTCATACGATTGGCGCGGCGATTGGCGAACAGATAAGCGCAGTGCGGCTTCGCCGCCCCGAACACGGCCACGACCCGCGCCAGCGCGGTTTCAGTACCGGCACGCATGTCCATGGGCTCGGTGGCGAGCCAGATGGAGTCGATGCGGATCATCGAATTAGGTCTCGCAGGAAAGCAGAACACGCCGCTGCATTTTCTGCTGGCCAACTCACAACGACTAGGCCTTTTGAATGAGGCACTTCGATTCGAATCGTGGCCGGAAGAACCTGAGGTGCCACTGTCGAAGACAATGTCTTGACCGGAGTAAAGGCAGTTTGCACCGCCAGGTTTTTCTGTGTATGCCGCCGAATCCATTTATGGACAAGGTTTGCATTAAGGTTGTGGGTCAAAGCGACATTGGCAATTGAAGTATCAGGCTGCGTGCACTCGGCAATGACCTGGGCCTTGAAGGACTTGGAATAGGAACGGCGTTCTTGTGGCATGGGCGTCTGCTTGAAAAGGCTAGGAATGGTGCCCACTTAAATTTAGGTGGACACCAGCGCCTCACGCGACGGTGTCAGGAAGGTGTGTTCGCCGGACGGTTACTAGCCAGGACTCAATGGTGTCGGAGCCGCATCCAGTATCCCCGACCTTTGCAGCCGAGATCAAAGAAACATCCGCCCCAACATCCACCTGGTTCGTGTGCGGTTACCCACAATGCCCCAGGGGCTTTGTTGGCATTGAGTCTATCGGCGAGACAAAGGACGACCCGAGTAAGAGGTCAACGCCAGTGCTGCAATAAAGCGGCCGACTGGTGCCGGGGGCAGCGTCTCGGGACTCGCAGCTTATGCCGGCTTCAGGAGCGGGCCCGCAAGCGGCGAGTGCGGAATGCCCCCCACCCGCTGCCGAACGCAGCTTTAAGGAACGCCCAGAATCCACTTTCGTTGGGGCGAGGTTCGCCACCTTTGGCAATGCGTTTGAGTTGTCCGGTGTACCAGAGGACTTCCATAATCCCCATGCGATCCACGGCCTTGATGCCGGTATTGATTGGTCGCACCTGTTGATTGCTGTCGCTCCCCTTCAGCAATGCCGCTGGGGCATCCGGATCAATGGCCAGCAGTCGTGCCAGACCGACCACATCTAGCGATCCGGAGCGCAGTGCCTCGTTCATCCCTGCCGCAGTGCGAAAACCGCCTGTGACCATCAAGGGCACTTGAACGTTAGCTCGAACCTTCGCGGCGAACTCTAAGAAGTATGCTTCGCGCGCTACGGTAGAGCCTTTTTTCGGCTCATGCATCGCACCACTCATGGCTGGAGCCTCGTAGGTGCCGCCGGATATCTCGATTAGATCGATACCTGCGTCGATCAGCGCGCGGATAGTTTCCATCGACTCCTCTTCAGTGAAGCCACCGCGCTGGAAATCAGCCGAGTTGAGTTTAATCCCCACAGGGAAGTCCGCTCCGACCTGGCGTCGAATTTCGGCGTAGACGGCCAGCACAAAACGGCGACGCTTCTCCGGTGTACCACCCCATTCGTCTTCGCGCCGATTGTGATGGGGTGAGAGGAACTGATTGATTAGGTAGCCGTGTGCTCCGTGGATTTCCACGCCGCTGAATCCAGCTTTTTTGCAGATGGCGGCACTGCGCCCGAAGCGCTCGATGATGTCTTGGATCTCGGCAACCGTGGCTTCACGCGGGGTTTCGAAAAAGGCAGCCATATCCTCTCGGAACGGAACAGCCGACGGAGCAAGGTTGCTGGCGTTCAGACCCTTTGTCGATTGTTTGCCAGGGTGGTTGAGTTGCACCCAGATCGCCGCCCCCTGGTCGGTAGCAACCTTCGCCCACTGTTGCAGTACCGGCAGATCCTTCTCGTCCTCAATGACGACATTGCCCGGTTCGCCAAGGGCTCGACGGTCAATCATCACATTCCCCGTAATGATAAGTCCCAGACCGGAAGCTGCCCAGCGACGGTACAGTTCGACTAACCCTGGGGTAGGCCGGTTATTGTAAGTGCCCAGCGTCTCGCTCATCGATGCCTTGGCCAGTCGATTGCGCAGCACGCTTCCGTTGGGCAGTTGCAGGGATTGGTTCAGCAGGTTCGTTTCAGCTTTCATCTGGTGTTCCCACAAGGCTGGAATGAGGAAGAGCAGCAAGCAATGTGTCCGGTAAGTTTTCCGGATTGAATTCGAGCACTTGAAACAGTTGCTCGAAGGTTTCGAGCTGTGTGTGCGGTAGATGAGCCCGACCTTCGCGCAACGCGTCTGCCGGCGAAATTTGTCGTAGGGCCAGCGCCATGAAGGTATTCAGATCGCAGTGGATGATCACATCGGCCGCTGGGGCAGAACCTGAGCGCGCGAGTATCTCGCTGTCATCCACGCGTATATGGAAGACTTCCTCGCCTACGTGAAACTCGTATGTGGCGCGTAATCCAGTGCTTGCATCGGAGCGGCCAATGCCCGTGAGGCTGAGGGCTATGAGTTCAGCACGTGCAGTCGCGGGATCGATGCGTTCGTCCACTGGCAAGCTCAGCCCCCAGAGTCCTAGCGCGAGCAGTGGTTTACGCAACTGCTCCCCCAACTCCGTGAGTTCGTAGGCGGCCATTGGCGCTGTAGCAGGCTTGGCGATTCCGTTGTCTACCAGCACCTTCAGGCGTGCGGACAACCGGTTAGTCCCCATTGCAGGCAATACCGCCAACAGCTCTTTGAACCGCTTTGGGCCCAGTAACAGTTCGCGGAGCACCAAAAGCGTCCAGCGCTCGCCTAGCACATCGAGGCTTCTGGCAATCGGACAAAGTTGCCCATAGGTCTTGTTCAGCATTTTGTCAGGCGCCATCGTCGTTAAAAAGCAGTGCGGTCATAGGGAGCGACCACTTTGGGTGGCTGCAGGTAAGCAGTCAGTCCCTGGAAAAACATTACCTTGAGGAAATCACCGCTGATGACCAACTCCTCGCTACCCAGCCCTCTGAGAAACGCTGCCTGGCTGTCCTTGGCCGAGAGAATTGCAAATCCCTTATCGGCGTCTTTAAATTTCAAAGTGAAGCGCGGATTGTCGGCCAGGCCGGCAACGGAGCGGATGGCGCCGTTTCGGATGACGAAATAGCGGCCGATACCAGCATCGGTACGGATCTGGAACACAAGATCCTCGCCTTCGATGTAGCGGGCGCAATTGGGGTTTATCCTGACCTGCCGTTTCAGCAGTTGAGTGAACATCCACAATAGAAATTTGAACTTGATCATGGTGACAACCTTGAGTCGGTGGATCGGGTTTGACGTTATTCGCTGAGAAACCTGGCGGCGTGATAGAGAAAGCGCTCCGGGTACTGGAACTGCGCGCCATGCCCGGCATCCGGATAAACAAATAACTGCGCGTTCGGCAGATTACGCGCCATGTAGAACGAGTTGATGGTCGGAATCATTACGTCGTTCACGCCATTAAGGATAAACGTCGGTTGCTTGATTTGACGTAAGTAGGCAAACGGATCCTCTTCGGACACCCTCGGCAGATACAGCATGTTTGCCTCGATCTGCGCTGATGCAACCTCCTGCGAAGTAGGCGGATCCTGATCCTCGCGTTGATGCCGGCGCTCCCAGAATTCGCTTGCAGCTCGCTTTGCCACCTCGGAACGGCCAAAAAACAGGTACTCAAAGTCTTCGTAGGTCGGAACTGGACGCGGCGCGGTCGTCAGCACCTTAGGCTCCATGTCCGGGTTGCCTCCACGCGGGCCTGTACCCAATAGCATCAGCTTACGAACAAGTGTGGGATGTCGCCATGTCAGATCCAACGCCTGGAAGCCGCCAAGTGAGAAGCCCAATACATCGATTTTCTCCAGGCCCAAGACATGTACGAAGGCGGCGGCATCATCAGCCATGTCTTCAATGCGACGACGTGGCTGGCCGGAGGAAGAGGCCACTCCACGACCATTAAAGAGGATCACTTCCCGGCCTTGGGCCAAGCCGTCGGTCATCAGCGGATCCCAGTGATCCATACCACCGCGAAAGTGCTGAAGCATCAGCAGCGGCGGCTGTTCGGTGGCCGTATTTCCCCACCTGCGGTAGGCGAAGCGGTCGCCGTCGATCTCGCTGAAGCGGGTTGGGGCAGTCTGATGCGTATCGGTCATGTCTTTCCTCACGAGCGGTTCCGGATTCTGAGGCTGGAGCAATTCTAGCCTGCGATCACTGGCTTTTACTATACAAAAAATATAGCAATAATGAAATACGAATCGTATAGTGAATTCGTGACTGGGCCGTGCTCTGCTTTCGCAGGCCATGACCTCTCCAAAAAATAAAAATGGGGGCGTAACGTGGAACTGGCTTTCGACTTTGACTTCATCGTCATAGGCTCGGGCTTCGGCGGCAGCGTTTCGGCGCACCGGCTGACGGAGAAGGGCTACCGTGTTGGCGTGATGGAAATGGGGCGCCGTTGGCGTGCCGAGGACTTTCCGAAAAGCAACTGGGATCTGCGTAGATGGATGTGGATGCCTGCGCTGAAAATGTTCGGCTTCTACAACATGCGGATGTTTCGACACGTGGTCGTCGCAAGCGGCAATGCGGTCGGCGGCGGCTCCATCACTTACGCCAACGCACTGCTGAGGCCTTCGGATAAGGTTTGGGACGAGGGCTCATGGGCAGGTCTGGCAGATTGGAAGAGCATCATGCCAAGGCACTATGCTGAGGCCGAGAGAATGCTGGGAGTGACTGAGAGCAAAATCCTGGGAGAAGCGGATTTGCGTCTTAAAAGGATGGCGGAGCTAAATGGCGTCGCCCACACCTTTCACGCACCCAATGTTGGTACCTTTTTCGCTCCAGAGGGCGAGGTCGCGGGCAAAACCTATCCCGATCCGTACTTCGGCGGTGAAGGCCCTGAGCGAGGCAGTTGCGTGGGCTGCGGCGGCTGCATGATGGGCTGCCGGCACAATGCCAAGAACACACTCGACAAGAACTACCTGTTTTTGGCTGAGAAGAACGGTGCTCAAGTCTTTGCGGAAACTCAAGTCGTAGACGTCCGACCGTTGAATGGCAAGGTGGACGGCAGCGATGGCTATGAGATCCACACGCAATGTTCGACTTCCTGGTTCCGCAAGAATAAGCGGGTCTTCCGCGCCCGAGGCGTGGTGTTCGCGGCATCCTCGTTAGGGACGATGGAGTTGCTGTTCCAGCTCAGGGAGAAAGGCTCTCTGCCTTGTATCAGTCAGGATCTGGGTAAACGGATACGCACCAATGCCGAGTCACTTATCGGCGTCCGCTTCCCTTCCACAGATAAAAGTATGTCCCCAGGCTTGGCGGGCGGGGCCAGTATCTACTTGGACGAGCACACTCATATAGGTGTCGTACGCTATCCGGAAGGGTCAGATGCCATAGGGCTGCTGATGACGCTGATGAGCGGTGGGCGCCCAGGCTGGAGGCGAATTGGTACTTGGATACTGACATTGCTCAGGCACCCGATGCAGGCCCTACGGGTACACAACCCCAGAGGCTTTGCACGGGAAAACATGTTGTTGCTTGTGATGCAAACGGTCGATGCTCATATCAATATGCATCTTAAACGTCGCTGGTACTGGCCGTTTGGAAGCCGTCTAGTGACAGAAGGCGGCCCAATTCCTACGTTCATCCCGGAAGCGAATGCTTTCGTCGAGAAGGGTGCCAAGGCACTAGGTGGTATAGCGACCACCTTCCTCAGCGAAATTCTGTTCAACATTCCAACAACCGCGCATTGCATGGGCGGTTGCGCCATGGCGGAATCCGACGGCCACGGTGTCATGGACGCGCAAAATAGAGTGTTTGGATATCGCAACCTGCTGATCTGCGACGGATCAATGCTCAGTGCCAACCTTGGCGTGAACCCAAGTCTGACGATCACTGCACTAGCGGAACACGCGATGTCGCACATACCAGTGAAAGGGAAACCTCAAGTCGAAACTCGGATTGCGATGACCCAGTTGGAATAACGGGCTGCTTTACGGGCGAACGCGCTCGGCAACTAGAGCAGAAGCGCTGCTTCACTTAGATGCGGTGACCAAGACGCTGATAAACGTCTCGAATTGCAGAGGCCGATTAGCGACTGCGTTTGCGCTGGTTTTGCCAGGGGTACAACTATCCATGTCCAAAATCGATACAGGACGACGCGAATTACGCCTTCTACAGAACCCTTCTAAAGAAGCCGTAAGAGAACTTTTAAATCGATAAAAAACCACATCAAGACAGAACCAGATTGGTCATATTAAAGAACTGCCATCCTTAGCGGGGAATGGCACCATCGCCTAAGCATAAAAACAAAAAATGGGTCATCCAATGAATACAAAAAAAACAGTTGAACCTTCAACTGACGTGACACCTCACCCCTGCCCTAACGTCCAATCTAAACTTAAAACAAACTCAGACTTTACCCCGCGAAGCTCAATACTCTTCGGGACGACTCTACTACTAACACTAGGGACTCCATCTTCTTCATGGGCAAATGGACTTGCGCTCAACGAACAAAGCGCCAGTGCTGCGGGGACTGCTTATGCAGGCCGTTCCTCGTCAGCAATAGACGCAAGCACCGTGTATGGTAATCCAGCGGGTTTAAGTAAAATCAAAAAAAGAGAGGTAAGCGGCGGACTGGCATTAATTGACGCAAAAGTTAACATAATCGATGCAAGAAGTACTGCCCCAGGTACCATTGACGGCAATTCCGTACCTCTTACAGCTGTTCCTTTTGGATACTTCTCCTCGCCAATCGACGATCGTTTTACCGCTGGCATTGGTCTGTATGCGTCATACGGCCTCGTTAATGATTATGAGAGCTCCTTCCAAGGTCGCTACCATGGCTCCTACAGCAAGGTTCAGGTTAAAACATTGCACCCTGCTGTCTCGTACCGCTTAAACGATCGGGTAGCTATTGGCATTGGCACCACATTCAATCGTATTGAGAACAACCTCCAGTCCTATTTAGCCACAGGAGCTTTGAATGATGGAAAGGACACGCAGCTTACTGTAAAAGGCAACGATACTGCCATTGGCTATAACTTGGGCCTGATGGTTGATGTGAACGAACCAACCACGTGGGGATTAACTTATCACTCAAAACTTGACTTCCATGTTGATGGCCACACTAAAATAAGCGACAGTCCCAGTGCACTTGGCCTCGATGGAAAATACAACAACAAGATGGATGTGACACTACCAGAGTCAGTGGATACATCATTCACCCATCGCTTTGATGAGCGCTGGACTGCTTACGCAGGTGCTATCTGGACTCGGTGGAGTCGAATCCAGAGGATTGAAGCAATCAATAGTGGATTACCCTCCCTAGGCCAACAGTTAGGATTCGGTGCCGTTGGAGACGACTTTAAACTTCATGATACTGTATCGACAGCTATTGGCGTCTCGTACCAACTCTCTTCGCAGTGGCTACTTCGCAGTGGCTTGGCTTCTGATCCTTCGCCGGCCCGCAACTCCGACCGAAACGTGCGACTTCCAGTAGGAAACCGAAAAGCCTTGGCTTTTGGTGCCGCTTACTCACCCAACTCTGATCTGACTATCGATATAGCCTATACCTATCTATGGGAGTCAACCACGTCTGTTAATCAAACCGATACAAACGGTTTACAACCCGGATTTAGCGCTAAATACAACAATAGCGCACACATTATAGCAGCACAGCTAACACATCGATTTTGACGTTCCTTTGGCGTGGCATCTTGAATGATGCCATCATCATTCTTGCTGACTAAGAGGGCGTTGAAATGACTAGGCGCCCCATAAACTCGACTAGATCATAAAACCATAGAAATAACACAACACGGCAAGTTCTTTTATTTTAGTTATCCTTGCCCCAACTCAGCTAATTAATAAAATAGTCAAATGAGGTTTGAAAATGAGAACCAGCAAAGCACAAGCGCGGAAAAATCGGGTACGTGTTGTTGAATCAGCATCAGTGCTGTTCCGCGAGCGCGGCTATGACGGTATCGGGGTTAAGGAATTGATGGCGGGGGTCGGACTCACTCATGGAGGGTTTTACAACCAATTCAGCTCAAAGTCGAAACTAATGATCGAAGCTACGTCGCTCGCTCTTTCCCAAATGACGGTTGACTCTAATGCAAGTGCCTTCATCAATTACTACGTATCCCGCACTCACCGTGATTCAGTCGGCCAAGGGTGCGCGATCGCAGCGCTCGGTGGCGATGCTGCTCGTCAACATAGAGATATCAAGTCCGTATTTGAGACTGGCATAGAGAAGCTAATATCAGGCTTGAGTTCCGGGCTATCCGCTGACGAGCAAAAGGAAGCCCGTGCCAAGGCAGTTTCATTGTTGGCACAAGCGGTCGGAGCCATTGTACTGTCGCGGGCCTGCCCAGATGATGCGCTGCTAGCCGACGAAATCCTGGACAGCTGTAAGCTGTCGCTCGCCATTTAGTTAGCGCCCAGTAGCATGTGTTTCGCCCGCAAGAGCCCTAATTGTTGGTGGCGATTGAACACTAACTATGCGGATCTGCCCGGATACCTAGTTTCTATTGGAGAAGCGGATTTCTCAGGCGCCAGGCGGCTTGAATCGGAATAGCACCCGCCTGCTACGCTGTCCTCTTTTCATGGAGGAAACGCAATGTCGAACGCAGCCCTACTCCCTTCCCTACTCTTCAAAATCAATCAGAACCAATTAGCCCTCGAAGCCGCGATCAGCGCCCTAACTGTAAGCGTCCATCTATGTGTTCCCCTGCGGCTCACTGACTGGCGACAACGGCAATGACGCAATTATTTCAGCGTGGCAAACCTCGAGTATTTCATCAGCCAGAGAAGAATCATCCGGGCAGGCGCGCGACAACATAACCGCACCGATTGCATGCGCC
>Ga0182006_1000390_pt1 | contig 36181 bp, 22 predicted proteins | sample Sormic07211104_1_FD_123022 | JGI IMG/M metagenome (GOLD analysis project Ga0182006, IMG submission 123022) | Rhizosphere microbial communities from Sorghum bicolor, Mead, Nebraska, USA - 072115-104_1 MetaG | ecosystem: Host-associated > Plants > Roots > Rhizosphere | place: USA: Nebraska...
CACCGCGCCCGCACCGGAGGCCTGCGCGAGGAAACCGCTCGCCGTCGACTGCTCGCCCTGCGCGAACGCCGCCGTGCCCAAGGCCGTGGCGAACTGGCCTTCCGCCTGCGCGCTCGCGCCCACCGCCGTCGCGGCCAGGCCCGAGGCCGTCGCCGGACCGACCGCTTCACCGGTCGCCGTATACGTGATCAGCGGATTGCCATCCGCGTCCAGCGCCTGTCCGCCGATCGCCGTCGCGCCGTTGGCCGAAGCTTGCGCTCCGGAACCATAGGCCGAGCTGTTCTGACCCGATGCGACGGCGCCATAGCCCGTCGCCGTGGCGAACTGCTGCGTCGCCACCGCGCCGGAACCGAACGCGCTCGCGCCCGTCGCACCGGCGTAAGCACCCGAACCGGAGGCCGTCGCGAAATCGCCCGTGGCCTGCGCATCGTCGCTTCCATCGCCGGCGCCGTTCGCCTTGAAGTAATGCGTGGCATCGCTGACATCGTCGGCAAGCTGGTTCACCTGCGTCGACACGCCATCGACGCGGGTGGACAACGTGTCCACGCGGGCCGATACACCGCCGACCGACGACGAGACCTTGTCCAGTTGCCGCTTGTTGACCGCATCGGTCGCCTGCGTGCCGTCGGCGACGTTCACCAGCTGGCGCTCTTCGTTGATCTTGCCGATCGATACGGAGTTCGCGCGATCCGCGATCGATCCGTCACCGAGCGCGACGGAATTCTTCGCCGTGGCGCGCGAATCCGTGCCGAATGCCGAACTGGCCGATCCGCTCGCATAGGAAGACTCGCCGACCGCGACACTGTCCGTACCGACGGCGCGGGCGTTCTGTCCCAGCGCCGTCGCATAGATGCCGGTGGACTGCGCGTTCTGTCCCAGGGCGACGCTGTACGCGCCGCTGCTGTTCGCCGCCGTGCCCACCGCCGTGCTGTAGTCGCCCGCGGCCTTGCTGGCGGTGCCGCAGGCGAACGCGTCGTCACCCTTGGCGACCGGCGCCTTGCCCTGGATGCCGAACAGGTAGCCGCCGCATACGTTGCCCGCGTGCGCCGGTGCGCTGCCCAGCGCCAGCATCGCGCCGGCAGCCAGTGGCAACGCCGCCAATGCGGCACGCACGCGTCGTGACGCACCACCCTTGCCGCTGGCCCGGGCCAGCTCCGAAGCCACGACCAGAATCCCGAGCGTCTTGTTCCAGACCTTGCTGTAGATGGTGTTCACGTCAGCCTTCCTCCCAGATGTCCGCATGTGAGCGATCGATGCGCGGGCGCGCGGCGCGCCGCCCTCCGCCAGTCCGTCGCGACCGCGGCGGACGATGTATCCCCATGACCGGCGCAGGCGCCGGCCGCTCGAACGTGTTCGGTGTGTATGTCCCCCGCCCGCATGACGGGCGCATCACGGTCGAGGCCCCGGCGAACCGGGGCCTCTTCCATGTCGTGCGTCAGAGCGTGTACGCACCCAGGACGCTTACGCCCGAGTACGCCTTCACTCCCTTCACGGTCAGCGTCCACGTACCAGCCGCCGGCTTGCCGGCGGTGAACGGTTCGCTGTTGCCGGGACGGTTCGGCTGGTCCTTCACCTTGCCGTTGGGATCGGTCACCGAGATCGACACGTCACCCGAGCCACCGAAGGTGCGCAGGGTCAGCGTCTTCGCGTTGGCCGGCACCGTCAGCAGGTAGACGGTGCTCGCACCGGCCGCACCCTTCTGGTTGCCCAGCGCCGTGTTGTTGCTCAGCACGATGCCCGGAGGCGCCGGCGGCGGACCCCATGCGTCGTACTGCGACTGCGTCTCCGCATCGGACAGGCACGCGTTGAGGCTGGTGGCCTGGCCGGCCGTGATGAGGCCGTCGGTCGCGAGCTGGCCGGCATAGGCATGCACGGCGGTACGATAGTCACCGACACTCGCGGCGGCACCGGCGAGGATCTGTGCATTGGCGATCACGTTGGCGCCGATGATCACGCCGCCCGGCACGAGGGTCGGGATGCCGGTATCGCAGGTGAGCAGCTTCTGCGACGTGCGGTTGAGGCCCCAGCCGATGTCCTGGAACAGCGCGGGCGTCAGGTCGACGTCGATCTGGCCGACGAGATCCTGGCTGATCGCGTATTCCATGATCGCGTTCGGTGTCAGGCGCGTGTCGTAGTGCGAGAACGACGAGCCCTGGGCGAGCACGGTCGGCGCATACAGCTGGACGTTGCCCTGCGCGTCGGTGCCGGCGAGGCCGGTGCCCGTACCCACGGCGCCGGTCAGGCCGGCGAGGTTCGCCTTCAGCTTGTTGCCGTCGACCTGGCTCACCGCGATCACCGGGATGTTCACCGGCGAGGCGGGCGTGCCTCCCGGCGTGATCGCGCCGGCCTGGTTGTTGGCGATGAGCACGGCGGAAGCGCCGGCCGCCTGCGCGTTGAGCGTCTTCACGGTGAAGTCGCACGTACCGCGATCGATCAGCGCGATCTTGCCTGCAATCGCCGAGCCGTTGGTGATCGCCGCGCAGCCATCGGCGGGCGAGGCCTGCGCCACGCTGCCGGTGAAGTTGGACGAAGTCGCCGTCGGTCCGAACGCGGCCTGCGAATAACCGTAGTCGCCGGCCGCGGCAGCCGGCGCCGTCACGCGGAAGACGTTCGGCGTGCCGAGGGCCAGCGGTGCTTCCGCCTTCACGGTGGCGCCGGTGAACACGAGCTTGCCGTCGTCCAGCGCCGCCGTGACACGCTGCGCCGGGGTGAGGTCGTACCACTTCTTCATCTGCGTGTCGTTGAAGACGAAGGTGGAATAGATGTCCGGACGCGCCACGCCATCGTCGCCGACATACGGCGAACCGGTGGTCAGGCTGTTGAAGCCGGAGAAGCCCAGGCCATGGGCCATTTCGTGGAGCACGACGTTGAGGAAGTTGATCGAGCCGGCCGGCGTCTTGCCGTCCAGGCCGAAGTACCAGCGCGAACCCTCCAGGCAACCCGGCGTACCCAGTGCGCCGTTGAACTGGCTCTGGATGTCGGCTTCGCCCGGCACGCCGTCCTCGTGGGTCAGGGCATCGAACAGCGCGGAGTGGTACCAGGTGTTGCGCACCGCACCCGGCGGCAACGTGCTGGCGTCGTCGAAATAGAAGATGTACGTGGTGCCGGAGGAACCGAGCACGCCCGAGGTGGCATCGCACGACAGCGGCTCGAAGGTCGCGTTGTTCACGATCGTGACGTCGCTCTGCAACACGGCGCCCCAGATATCGGCGGCGAACTGGTAGACGTTCAACGCCTGCTTGCCGACGGTGGTGCCGGGATTGCCGCCGACCGGCGTGGCTGGCGTCTGGTCGTCGAGACCCTGGCCGGTGCCGACGTCCTGGTTGACGATCTTGATCTCGGCGGCCTGGGCACCGACCGTGGCGAACAGGCCGGCGGCGGCGAGCGCGGTAAAGAGAAGGCTGCGGCGGATCATCGGGTCACCTCCGGCGCCTTCGGCGCGGCCTGCACGCCGTGGTCATCGTGATGCACGCTCAACGTACCGTCGGGCGCGCGCTCGGCGACGACGCTGCTCATCAGTTCCTGCGGCACGCGCACGGCCTTGGCACGGACGCCGTTGCCGAGGCTCACCGTGCGGAAGGTGGATTTCGCATCGGCCGCCGTACGTGGTTGTGCCGAAAGCAAGGAAGCCCGGCTGGAACGGACCTGGAAGGCCTTCGAAAGCGCCGCCCGTTCGGCCGCCGTCGGCTCGCGGAGGCGGCCGGTCGAAGGATCGATGGCGACCTGGACGCCCTGGACCATGACGGTCTGCGGCTGGGTCGCGTGCGGCGTGTCGGCGGCGTGTGCCGCTCCCGCCACCGTGAAGATGCCCGTCAGCACGAGACCCAGGGCCTGTGCCAGTGATCGTGAAGTCATTACCCATACCTCCCTAGTGCGGCGCCGGGACCCCTCCCTGCACGCCCACCGGCGAAGACCCCCTCGCCGGCGTAAACACTCGAGGATTCGACGTTCCCCTCAACGCCAATCCCTGCCCGCCGGCGCGCGAGCGCCAGCGGTGACGATTCATGACGTGGTGGTGCCCCAGTGCACGGCCTTGCCGCGGCGACATGGTGCGATCGAACGATTTACCATCTGCACTACCCCTTACCCGTGGTACTGCTGGCGGACGGCCGATTGCCGGTCGTCTTCCCTTTTGATGTCCTGGCGGACGTCCCCTGCGAAAAGGTCGAATCGAGATCCTTCCTGCCGCCCTCCTGCGCGTCGTCTTATTGACGGCGGTCGTTGGAACGTAGCAGCAGGAAAATGCGAACGTCAATCGTTTGACGCAAATTTTCGTGTCGTCCAAAGGCGAGTGCGGGAAACCCCGTGCAAACAATGATCAGACGTCCATATAAGGTTTCAATTCATAGCCTTGCGCGACAATAACGTCCTGTTACATCTCTTGTACAACGAGCCCAAAGCGAAAAAAATCATGGACTTGATCGATATTGGCGCCAACCTCACCCACGATTCCTTTCGTCAAGATCTTGACGATGTACTGGCCCGGGCGACGGCCCACGGCGTGGGAAAGATGATCGTCACCGGCGCTTCACGTGAAGGCAGCACGCACGCCCTCGAACTCGCCCGCGCCCATCCCGGACGCCTCTACGCGACGGCCGGCGTGCATCCCCACCACGCGATCGACTACGACGACGAAACCCATGCGCTGTTGCGCCGGCTCGCGAAAGAGCCGGAAGTTCGTGCGGTTGGTGAAACCGGGTTGGACTACAACCGCAATTACTCGCCGAGGGACGTCCAGCGGGAGGTGTTCGAACGTCAACTGGAGATTGCCGTCGAGGTGGGGAAGCCGTTGTTTCTCCACCAGCGCGACGCCCACCACGACTTCCTCGCCATCCTGAAGCGGTATCGCGATCGCGTCCCGGCGGCCGTCGTGCATTGCTTCACCGATACCGGCGAAGCATTGCGCGACTACCTCGACCTGGACTGCCATATCGGCATCACCGGCTGGATCTGCGACGAACGCCGGGGCGCGCACCTGCGCGAGCTGGTGAAAATGATTCCAGCGAACCGGCTGATGCTGGAAACCGACGCGCCCTACCTGCTCCCACGCACGATCCGGCCCGTGCCGAAGGATCGACGCAACGAACCGATGTACCTGGCGCACATCCGCGACGAGGTGGCGAAGGACCGTGGCGAGACGCGTGAAGCATTGACCGAAGCAAGCGTGCGCACGACGGAAGCCTTCTTCCACCTCGCCACCTGACCATTCGCGCCCTCGGTGACAATCGCCCCTGGTGAAAGCCCACTCTGGTGAAAACCGGCTCTGGTGGGAGCCGGCTCTGGTGGGAGCCGACTTTGTCGGCGATCCCGCGGCAGCGGGCCAGGTTACGGCAAGCACCCATCGCCGCTGAAGCGGCTCCCACAGAACCCACCGCTCGATGAAAATGAGGTGCCTCGACGATCTCGTCAGCCCGAGTGCAGTCCCGTCAACGCCGCCTCGGCGAGATCCACCTCGCGCAACAACGTCTGCAAGGTTTCATCGTTGATCTCGTGGCTGCGGCGTAACGCATACAGCTCGCGACGCTCCGCACGAAGCGCGGCCAACCTCATCACGCGTTCCGTGCCCGCCTCGGCGCGCGCCTTCTCCGGCACGTCGCCTTCCTCGCCCGCGGCCTCGAGCCGCTGCTGGTAATCCGCCATGACGCGCGCGGCGACGCGCGAGGCCAGCGCCACGGCGTTCTCGTCGCCACCGGCCTCCACGCGTTGCTGCTCGCCGGCGATACCTCGCAGCGCGGCTTCGGCGGCCAGCGCGCGTGCCTTGCGCTCTTCACGCACACGCGGATCTTCGCCGGGAATCTTCAAACCCTTCACGGACAGCGGCAGACCGATCGCACCGAACAGCAGCGTGCAAAGGATGACGCCGGTGGCAAGGAGGATCATCAAGTCACGCACGGGAAACGGCACGCTGTCGCTTTTCATCAGCGGCAACGAAAGCACGCCCGCCATGGTGATGGCCCCCCGCACACCCGCCAAGGCCGTGGTCCAGACCAGTCTCGTACCCACCTTCGGACGCTTCTCGCCCCGATGCAGCGCACGCATGAACATGAAGCGCAGCGACACCCACACCCAGATGAAACGCAAGACGACGAGCGCCAGGGTAATGGCGACCACGTACGCAGGCAGGTGCCACATCGGCCCGCCACCCGCCTGGACCAGGTCGTTCTTCGCGCCGTCGACGATGCCGGGCAACTGCAGGCCGAGCAGGAGGAAGATCAGGCCGTTGAAAGTGAATTCGACCATCGACCACACCGCGCCGTTCTGCATGCGCGTCGCGACATAGCCGCCCTTCAGCACATCGGTGTAGTTCATGGTCATGCCCGCGGCGACGGCGGCAAGGATTCCCGACACGCCGAAATGTTCCGCCAGCAAATAAGCGGCGAAGGGAAGCAAGAGCAACAAGGCCACCTGGCTCGCCGGGTCGACCTCGTCGCTCCATCGCACGAGTCGGCGGCGGAAGATACCGAATACATAGCCGACGAAGGCCCCGGCTGCCACGCCACCCAATGCCATCACGGCGAAATCGCCTGCCGCCGTCGCGAGCGAGAACTGGCCCGTGAGCTCCGCCGCTATCGCGAATTGCAACACCACGAGACCGGAAGCATCGTTGAGCAAGGCTTCGCCGGAGAGGATGTGCATCAAGCGTGGCGGTATCGTCGAACCGCCGGTGATCGATGTCACCGCCACCGCGTCCGTCGGTGACAAGACCGCCGCCAGGGCGAATGCCACGGCGAGCGGCACGGTGGGAATCATCCAGTGCACAAAATAGCCAATGCCGAGGATGGTGAAAAACACCAGCCCGATGGCGAGCGCGAGGATCGGACCGCGCAACAGGAACAGTTCACGCTTCGGGATTCGCCACCCGTCGGCGAAAAGCAACGGCGGAATGAAGAGCAGGAAAAACAGCTCGTGGTCGAACTCCACGTGCATGCCGAATGGCCGCGCCAGCAGGGCCCCCAGGGCGATTTGCAGCAATGGCAATGGCAACTTCACCGGCAGGACACGGACGACCGCGCCGGAAAGGGCCACGACCAGGAGAAGCACGAGGATGGTGATGACGAGATCCATCGCGCGACGCTAGCCGGGGCGGCGTGGACAGGCAACCGGCGGCCTGTCGAAAGCTCGACGAAAGGGCATGAACTTACGAACGAATTCGCAATTACCTGCTTAGGATTTATTCCTATTGTTGCCTTGCGTGACAGGGGTTTACGTTGTTTTCACGCACCGCCGCGATGCGGTCGCCACTTTTGCGCCATGGACGACGTCCTTGCTTGCACGAGTTCCAGGGGAGATTCCGATGCCTTATCCGTTCAGGACAGTACCCCCTTCAGGAGGTGGCGGACGCCTGCGTTCGTCATGAGGCCGCGCGACCGGTCGCCTTAAGCGAGCGGAAGGTCATGCGGAACGCCATAACGAGATAGCCGCTTCCCGCCGACGTATCGGCGAAACGTTCGCGTGCCGCGCGGACGCGGGGCTGTCTTGGCCGTCATTTCGTCACGCGTTACTTCAGGAGGGTAGTCCATGCAGCACGTAAACCCATCGTCGACCGCGTCCCGTCGGAAGCTCGCCCTTGCCGTGGCTTTCGCCATCGCCGCCGGCAGCACGGGCGGCGCGTTCGCGCAGAGCAACGCCACCGGCTCGATCTTCGGTTCGGCGGCGCCAGGTGACACGATACATATCGAGAACACGGCCACGGGTCTCCGCCGCGACATCACCGTGGACGCGAGCGGCCGCTATCGCGCCAATTCATTGCCCATCGGCACGTACGACGTCACCCTGATGCACAACGGTGCCGCCGTCGACACACACAAGGGCGTCCAGACCCAGATCAGCCAGAGTACCGATGTCTCCTTCGCGGCGACCAATGCCGATGCGACGACGCTGGGCAACGTGCAGGTCACCGCCAACAGCCTTCCGAGCATCGACGTCAGTTCCGTCGATTCGCGCACCGTGCTCAGCGCCGACCAGCTCGCCAAGCTGCCCATCGCGCGCACGTCGATCAGTTCGATCGCCCTGCTCGCTCCCGGCACGACCTCGGCCGCGCGTGGCTACGGCAACGCTCTCTCGTTCGGCGGTTCGTCGGCTTCGGAGAATGCCTACTACATCAACGGATTCCAGGTCACCAATCCGCTGACCGGCGTCAGCTCGCGCCAGCTTCCCTATGACGCGATCGACCAGGAGCAGGTGCTGATCGGCGGTTACGGCGCCGAGTATGGCCGTTCCACCGGCGGCGTCATCAACGTCGTGACCAAGCGTGGCTCGAACGAGTGGAAAGGCGACGTGCAGGTGCTCTGGTCGCCGGAAGCGCTCGCACAGGAACCACGCAACGTCTATCTCCGCAACGGCACGCTCTACCAACGCGGCAATGCCTACGCCCAACGTGATTCGGAAAACCTGCAGTACTCCGGCTCGCTGGGTGGCGCCCTGGTGAAGGACAAGCTGTTCATCTTCGCCGCCGCGGACTGGATCCGCCAGACCGGCAACTACACCGGCCCCAACTCGGTCAGCGACGATGAGAAAGACACCGCGAAGACGAAGCGCTGGCTCGGCAAGATCGACTGGAACATCACCGACAACAACATCCTCGAACTGACCGGCATCGGCGATACCGAAACCACCGACGCCTCCATCTTCGCGTACAACTACAACACCGGGCGCGGCGATTACCTCGGCCACCAGTACACCAAGAACTACAACGGCACGCAGACGAACGGCACGCCCGGCGGCGAAACCTATATCGCCCACTACACCGGCTACATCACCGACGACCTGACCATCAATGCGATGTACGGCCGCGCGCATTCCGACCACGAACAGAACGTGGACGGTGCGTCCGGCGTGGCATGTCCGTCGATCACCGACGCCCGCGTCGAATTCAACAACAACAAGCAGACCGGTTGTACGGTCGGCGCCACGTCCACCCTCCTTCCCGGGTCGAAGGACAGTACGAAGGGATGGAGCGCCAACATCGAATACCGGATCGGTGACCACGATCTCCGTGCTGGCGTCGACAACTACGTGCTCCGCGCCACCTGGGGTTCCATTCCCGTGGGCGGCACGTCGTACACGTACAACGATGTAGGCGACGGCAGCGTCATCCAGCAGCGCCTGATCAACCTCGGCCTCGATCCCGGCCTGTACAACCCGGCCGACTTTCCCAACGGCTATTACGTGGAGTCCACCGCGCTGACCACCGGCACGTCCGCGCGGACCAACCAGCGCTCGCAGTTCGTCGAGGACAACTGGCAGATCACCGATCGCTGGCATGGATACGTCGGATTGCGCAACGAGCAATTCTCCAACTACAACGGCGTCGGCGAAGCCTATGCGCGCGCGCGTCACCAGCTCGATCCCCGCCTCGGCGTCTCCTGGGATGTCTATGGCGACAGCTCGCTGAAGGTCTATGCCAACGCCGGACGCTATCACCTCGGCCTGCCGACGTCGGTGGCCGTACGTGGTGCCGGACCGTCGACGTATCCTTCGCAATACTTCAGCTTCACCGGCATCGATCCCGCCACCGGCATCCCGACGGGGCTGGGCCAGGGTGCGTACTCGAACACCTATTTCCTCAATGGCGCCAATGGCACCCCGCCCGATGCGAAGACCGTTTCGGCCCGCGACCTGCATTCGTACTACCAGGATGAATACATCCTGGGCTTCGACAAGCAGCTCGCCGACAACTGGGTCGTCGGCGCCAAGGCCATGTACCGCAGGCTGCGCAGCCTGATCGACGACACCTGCGATTCCGCGCCGCTCCAGGCGTGGGGCGACCGCAACGGCCTCAGTGCGGAGGTTGCCGCTGGCATCGCCAGCAGTACCGGTTGCTGGCTGTACAACCCTGGCCGAGCCAACACCTTCGTCGTATCGCCGTCCGCCGGACAGTACCTGGAAATCCCGCTGTCGGCCAAGGACATCGGCGAACCCAAGCCCAAGCGCTCGTACTACATGCTCGACCTGTATGCCGAACACCAGTTCAGCGACAAGTGGTACGGCAAGTTCGACTACACCTATTCGCGTAGCTACGGCAACTCCGAAGGCCAGTTGGACTCGAATATCGTCCAGGCGGACGTCTCCACCACCGAGAGCTGGGACTTCCCCCAGATCATGGAGAACACCAATGGCGATCTCCCGAACGACCACAAGCACCAGCTGCGCGTCTACGGCACTTATGTACCGACCGAAGAATGGCAATTCTCCACGGTGAGCCGTGTCACCTCGGGCGCACCCGTCAGCTGCCTGGGCATCCGTCCGCTCTCAGCCGGCGGCGACCCCTATGGCTACGGCGCCAACTACTTCTGGTGCAACGGGGAACCCTCGCCCCGCGGGTCACGCGGACGTACGCCTTGGACGTACACCATGGATGTGAGCGCGGCATGGAAGCCGGCTTTCGCCGATCACAAGCTCACGTTCTCGGCGGACATCTTCAATCTTCTGGGCAAGCAGCAGGTGACCCAGTACTTCGAGACGGGCGAGACAGCGAACGGCCTGGCCAATCCGAACTACAAGCGCGCCCGGTCGTTCCAGGATCCACGCTACGTCCGCCTCGGCGCGCGTTACGACTTCACGCTCTGACCTAGAAGAAGAAAAGCGACACTCCCCAGATTGGCCGCTCCGCCTGGAGCGGCCTTTTTTTCGTTCCATGACTATTTCGTGTCTTCGGAAGGCAGTGAAAATTTTCCGTTCATCATGAAAACTTTTTCATCTTCGCCTTAACGCGCCGCGCATCTTCCTGCGCCATCCATGCGGACAACCGCATTCCTTCGCCACCTCGCCTTGCGGCCCGTACATCAGGCCCTTGCGCCCCGCCTGTGCACAAGAGGGACAAGAAATTTCGTTCATGCAACTCGCATTGAGTGTCGATGTCGGCCGGGCGTAGTTTGCGTCCGCTTGTTGCAGTTTCGTTAACCGCGGCACGCGGCGCATCGATGCGGAGGAGATCGACGCCATAAGGGGGCCCGGACGGCCATCACGTGAACCACTCCGTTCCGTTCGTCGAGGGATGACGGGACGACTTGAAGCATTTGGCCAATGGCCGGGGAGATCACCATGGATTCGCGTTACTCAATGGAGCGCACCAGGCGGCGCTCGTTATCGTTCGCCATCGCGCTCGGCCTCGGCCTGGTCGCCACGGGCGCCTTTGCGCAGAGCACGGTCGGCGCCGTCTACGGCACGGCCGACGCGGGGGCGCAGGTCACCGCGACCAATACCGGAAACGGATTGAGCCGATCCGCCACCGTCGGCAACGACGGCCGGTTCAACATCTCGTCGTTGCCACCCGGCGACTACAAGATCACCTCGACCAAGGGCGGGCAGAGCTCCACGCGCGACATCCAGATCGTCGCCGGCCAGGGCTTCAACCTGAACCTCGCCGGCGGCAACGCGGCTGGCGCGGCCAATGCGAGTGCCCAGGACCTGACGACCGTGTCGGTGACGGCGAACGCGCTGCCGCCGATCGACATCACCTCGAGCCAGACCAATACGGTCATGACCTCGGAGCAGATCAAGCAGCTGCCGCTGGCGCGCAACCAGACCGCCGTGGCCCTGCTCGCGCCCGGCGCCACCAAGGGCGACAGCGCCTTCGGCAACCTTGCCTCCTTCGGTGGCGCGTCCGTCGCCGAGAACAGCTACTACGTGAACGGCTTCAACGTCACCAACTTCTTCCAGAGCCTCACCTACTCGCAGGTTCCGTTCGAAGCCATCGACCAGGAAGAGATCCAGGACGGCGGCTACGGTGCCGAGTACGGCAATTCGACCGGCGGCGTGATCTCGGTGAATACCAAGCGCGGCACGAACGAGTGGAAGGGCGGCGTCGACTTCACCTGGGACCCTTACCAGTTCCAGGCCAAACAGCCCAACATCTACCTGCAGAACGGCAGCCTGCTGCAGAACAACCGGCACAACAGCAACTACGTGGTCGGCAACAACAACACCGGCAACGCCACCGACTTCGGCCAGCGCTGGAACGCGTGGCTGGGTGGTCCGCTGATCAAGGACAAGCTGTTCATGTTCGCCCTCGTCGGCGGCACACGCACGGCCGACGAACACTACGGGGACTCCTCCGGTAGCGGCAACTTCAACAAGACCACGATCAAGGACCCGCGTTACCTGGTCAAGCTGGACTGGAACATCAACGAGAGCAACATCCTCGAATACACCGGCTTCAGCGACAGCAGCACGCAGCAGCAGAGCATCTACGGATACAACTACGACGCCGACGGCCAGCCGCACCGGGGTGACTACCTCGGCCAGGTCTACGACAAGACCGGCGGCATGAACAACATCCTGAAGTACACCAGCTACATCACCGACGACTTCACGATATCGGCGCAGTACGGCAAGAGCACCAACCGCCGCGACGAACGCGCCACCACGGCCGATGGCACGCTGGAAGAATACGATGGCAACATCTTCAACGCGGCGAACTCGCCCGGTTGCCCGTTGATCGCCGATAATCGCATCCCGGTGAACAACGGCGGTACCGCCGCGCCGCATTGCTCGTTCACCAGCGGCTTCCTCAATACGCCCGACGGCGAAGACAAGCGCAACGCCGGCCGCATCGACTTCGAGTACCACCTCGGCGACCACGAGCTGAAGGCCGGTTGGGCACGCGACCACTTCACCACCGACACCGGCACCGCCTACGAGGGCGGCAATCGCTGGACGTACATTTCGCAGCCGGAGGCCGTCCTCGGCCACGCTCCGGGTCTCGATCCGGCGGACAGCGTCGTCGAGCAGACCGTGTTCGCCACGGGCGCGAAGGTCGGCATCACGCAGAAGTCGTACTACCTGCAGGACAACTGGCACATCACCGACAACTTCGTCGCCCGCATCGGCGTGCGTAACGATGGCTTCGAGAACACCAACAGCCTCGGCCAGACCTATGTGAAGCAGGTGCACAGCTGGCAGCCGCGCCTGGGCTTCTCGTGGGACGTGCATGGCGATTCGACGCTGAAGGTCTATGGCAGCGCCGGCGATTATTCGCTGCCGCTGGACGGCAACGTGGCCCTGCGCGGGTCCTCGGCTTCGCTGTACCAGAACCAGTACTTCAGCTACACGGGCATCGACCCGGTGACCGGCGCACCCACCGGCCTCGGCGCCTTGCCGGCGGCCTATGCGGCGGCCTTCCCGTCGCGCACCGGCGTCATCTACTCGAACGGCGAAGCCGGCGTGGTCCCGAATCCGGGTGCCGTCGCCACCAAGGACCTGAAGCCGTTCAAGCAGCGTGAATTCATCCTGGGCGCGCAGCAGCAGATCGCCGACTGGACCTTCGGTGCCAAGGCCATCTATCGGAAGGTGCTGACCGGCATCGACGACTCCTGCGACTTCCGTCCGATCGCCAAGGCGGCCAACGCGCAGTACGGGCTCAACCTCGACACCACGAGCCTGACCCCCGCCGATGCCAACGTCCCCGGTTGCTACATCTTCAATCCGGGCAGCTCGGTGACGTTGCGTACACCGGTGGATGCCACCGGAACGCTCTACAACATCCACTTGCCGGGCGTGGACGTGGGTGAGCCGAAATACAAGCGCTCCTACCTCGCGCTGCAATTGACCGCCGAGCGCAACTTCGACAACACCTGGTACCTGAAGACGTCGTATGTCTTCTCGCATACGCGGGGCAATGCCGAAGGTGGCGTCGATTCCAGCAACGGCCAGGCCGACACCGGCACGACCGAGTTGTTCGACTATCCGGAGATCATGGCCGGTTCGAACGGCTACCTGCCGAATGACCGCAAGCACACGTTCAAGGTCTACGGCGCGTGGCAGATCAACGACCAGTGGCTGGTCGGTGCGAACGGCGTGTTCCAGACCGGCCGTCCGGAGAACTGCTACGGCCTGAACCCGATCGACTCGCAGGTGGTCGGCGGCTACGGCTCGGGCGCCTACCTCTACTGCGATGGCATGGTGGTCCAGCGCGGCTCGGTCGGCCGTACGCCGAGCTACTGGAACATCGACCTGAACGCTTCGTACAAGCCGGTGTGGGCGAAGGGCGTCACCCTTTCGGCGAACGTCTTCAATGCCTTCAACAAGCAACACACGACGTCGATCAACGAAGTGGGCGAGGACGACAGCGGCAATTCGCTCTCCGGGAGCACGTACAAGATCCCGACCAGCTTCCAGCAGCCGCGCTATGTGCAGCTGTCCGCCGAGTACGACTTCTCGCTCTGACGCCCCACCACAAGAAGACAACGGCGCGCGCCCCCGGGCGCGCGACCGATGCAACCTCCCCAGATCGCCGCCCGCTCCCACGGGCGGCCTTTTTTATGAAAGGCCCTGGCGGAAACCGACCCAGGTGCGAGCCGCTGCCCTTGTGGGAGCCGCTTCAGCGGCGATGGGTGCTTGCCTCGACCCGGCCCGCTGCCGCGGGATCGCCGACAAAGTCGGCTCCCACAACGATCTTCCCAGTCCGCAGCGTCCATCAACCTCAAGCGACTGCCGCGACATGACGCCGGAAGTAAGGCGCCAGGACGAAGCAAGCCACGCCCATCAGCATCACCACGATGCCACCCCACACGGCCGGCTCGAAACGCTCGTCGAACACGAGGTACGAGGTGAAGATGCCGGACACCGGCACGATCAACGACAGTGGTGCCACCGACGTGGCGGGGTATTTCTTCATGAGGTTGTTCCACACCATGTAACCGAACACGGTGGTCACATACGCCTGGAACAGCACCGACCCGGTCGCCCGCCAACTCACGCCATGGCCGAGGGCCTGGAAGGGAGCCGATCCATGGACGGCATAGGTGAGGGTGAACAGTACCGGCGTGGAGAACACGCTCGACCATGCGACGAACGCGATCATGTCGGCTGGCTTGTGCCGCTTCACGATGAGGTTGCAGGCGCTCCAGCTGAGCGCCGCCAGCAAGACCAGCGCGATGCCTGTCGTGGTGGACGTGCCTTCGACATGGCTTATCACCAGAATCAATCCGCTCGCCGCCAGCAGCATGCCCACCCACTGGGGCAAGCGGATGCGCTCGCGGAAGACCGCCGCGCTCAACAGGACCGTGAAGAACGCGCTGAACTGCAACACCAGCGATGAGAGGCCTGGCGACATCCCCTTGGCCATGGCCAGGTTCACGACCCACCAGAGGCCGACACCGAACAGCACGCCGTATCCCGCCAACGCAGCGACGGGCACGTCGCGCGGACGGCGCAGGAACAGCACCAGCGGAAACGCGGTGAAGGTGAAGCGCAACCCGGTGAGGAGAAACGGGTCGAGGTCGCGCAGACCCACCTCGATCACCGAGAAGTTGCTTCCCCAGATCAGGGCGACGAGTACGCCAAGGATCAGATCGGCAAGCTTCACGGTTCGCCGTCGTCTTCGAAGCGCAGGTGCTTCACGCTGCGGCCGTGGCGGCGGACGAGTTTCAGGGCCTCGACGCCCACCTTGATATGCCGCTCGACGAAGGTGGCCGTGACCGCGGCGTCGCTGGTTTCGGTCTTCACGCCTTCCGGGATCATCGGCTGGTCGGATACCAGCAGGAGCGCTCCACAGGGAATGTGGTTGGCGAAGCCGGCGGCGAAGATGGTCGCGGTTTCCATGTCGATCGCCATGCTGCGGGTACGCCGCAGGTATTCCTTGAAGCCATCGTCGTGCTCCCAGACCCGGCGGTTCGTCGTGTAGACGGTGCCGGTCCAGTAATCGTGGCCGAGGTCGCGGATCATGGTGGAGACCGCGCGCTGCAGCTGGAACGCCGGCAGGGCCGGCACCTCCGGCAGAAGGTAATCGTTCGAAGTGCCCTCGCCACGAATGGCCGCGATCGGCAGGACCAGGTCGCCGATGGCATTCTTCTTCTTGAGGCCGCCGCACTTGCCCAGGAACAGCACGGCCTGGGGCTCGATCGCGCTGAGCAGGTCCATGACCGTCGCCGCGTTGGGGCTTCCCATGCCGAAGTTGATCAGCGTGATGCCGTCGGCCGTGGCGTTGGGCATGGGCCGGTCGCGCCCGTGCACCTCCACGCCGTGCTCCAGGGCGAAGCGCTCCACGTAGTGGCCGAAGTTGGTCAGCAGGATATGCCGGCCGAATCCCTCCACGGGCGTGCCCGTGTACCGGGGCAGCCAGTTGGAGACGATCTCGTTCTTGGTTTTCATGTCGAATCCGGGTGCGCATGCGCCGGCGGCGTTCGCCTTTGCTTGCCGACGGCGCGGTTACCGGCGACGCCACGCCGGCGGAGTGCCAAATTCATTCGCGCAAGTGTAGCATCCGGCCCAGCGGGGCAAGCCGGGACGCATCGGGTGTTTCGGGCGCCGCGGGGCCGTCAGGCCTACGACGGGGGGTGGTGCCCGATGCGAATCGGCATAGCGATCGACGCGGCCTGCGATCTGCCGCAGGATTTCCTGGAACGCAACGGCATCGCGGTGATGCCCATCGCCGTGAAGGTGGACCTGCAACGCTTCAAGGACGACCGCGATCCGGTCGAGATCCAGCGTTTCCGCAACCAGAAGCTCGGCAGCCGCAGCCACTCGGCCGAAACCGAGGCGAGCTCGGTGGAAGACGTGCAGAACCTCTTCCTCCAGCGGATGGTGAAGGAATACGACTGCGTCGTCTGCCTCACCATCATGGCCACGCGCAGCCCGATCCACGACAACGTGATCAAGGCGAGCTTCGCGATCCTGAAGAACTACCGGCCGGTCCGCGAAGCCGCCGGCATCGGCGGCCCCTTCCTGATGCGCGTGGTCGACACCCGCAACATCTTCGCCGGCTCGGCACCGGTGGTGGTCGAGGCGGTGCGGACGATCCAGGCGGGCAAGTCTCCTGCCGAGGTCCGCGAACGCGCCGCCCACATCGCCGATTGTTCCTATGGTTACATGCTGCCGCGCGACCTCAACTATCTGCGCTCCCGCGCCCGCAGCAAGGGCGACCGCAGCGTGAGCTTCCTGAGTTCCATGCTCGGCACCGCGCTGGATATCAAGCCGATCCTCCGCGCGCACAAGGGTGAAACCGGGCCGGTGGGCAAGGTCCGGGGATTCGAGCACGGCGCGCAGACGCTGTTCGATTACGCCGCGAAGCGTGTGCAGGCCGGCTTGCTCGTGCCTTCGCTCTCGCTCAGCTACGGCGGCGATCTCGACGACATGCGCAACCTGCCCGGCTACCAGGCGCTCACGCGCGTCTGCGCCGAGGCCGGCGTGGAGATCCTGGAAAGCCCGATGGGCATCACCGGCATGGTCAACGTGGGCGAAGGCGCGATGACGCTGGGCCTCGCCTCCGAAGAACACGTGGCCGAGTTCTGAGCATGCGTCCCGCGCACGTCCTGCTCGCCGCCCTCGCCCTGGCGACGGGCGGCGACGTGGTGGCGGAAACCGTCTACAAGTGCCAGGCCGGCGGGCAGACGATCTACCAGCAGACACCCTGCGCGAAGAACCAGCGCCAGCAGGCGATCCAGCTGCAGGACTCCGCTCCGGCGGACGGGCGCGTGGCACCGATGCCCGGGCCGCCGCCATCGCGCGAGACGGTCGACGAGGCGCCTCCGCCACAGGCGCCCATGGCGCCGGCCCCCGTGCTCTACGGCTGCATCCGCGCCACCGATGGCAAGCCGTATACCAGCGACAACGGCCATCCCGAGCCGTATATGGCTCCGCTCGGCGTGCTCGGCGCCATCACTCCGTCGCTCGCCGATACCTATGGCAGCCGCGACGCGGCCGTCGCATCCGCGCCGGAGCTCAATCGCGGCAAGGGGAACGCGGCGGCGGTGGCGACCAGCAACTACGTGTGGGTGCAGGACCAGTGCCGCCGGCTCAGTCCCGCCGAGGCGTGCCAGGCCGTGCGCGGCGACGCCGAGGCGAACCAGCGGCTGCTCCGCAACGCGTTCAAGAGCGAGCGCGCTCCGCTGGAGGCGAAGGATGCCCGGCTACAGGCGCAGTTGAAGGGCTGCGGATAACCACTCGAAGGTCCCGCTCAAGGGCGGGAGCCGCCGCTGTTGTGGGAGCCGCTTCAGCGGCGATGGGTGCTTGCCGCAACCTGGCCCGCTGCCGCGGGATCGCCGACAAGGTCGGCTCCCACAGGTGTATTCCTAATCCCACAGGTTCGTTCCTACCCTGCCTAGTTGATGCTGTTGTGGGAGCCGCTTCAGCGGCGATGGGTGCTTGCCTCACGCTGGCCCGCTGCCGCGGGATCGCCGACAAGGTCGGCTCCCACAAGGGCTCCCACAAGGGCTCGATCAGACCGCCGCCACGGCGAGCCCGGAGACCACGCCCAGCGACGGGTCGCCTTCGACCAGGGGAATGCCCGGGAAACTGTCGCGTACGGCCGCCTTCACGATGGGCGAGCGCGAGGTGCCGCCGGTGAGGAACACGCTGGCGGGCACGCCGGGCCATTCCTCACGGACCTCGGCGAGCAGGCGCTGCATGCGGTGAATGAACGGCTCCACCGCTTCGTCCATGTCGGCGCGAGCGATGCTCACGCCGAGGCCTGGTTCGAGAAAGCCGAGATCGGCGTGGGTACCGTCGACGGCGCTCAAGGTGATCTTGCTGCGTTCCGCGGTCTGGTTGAGGCGCGTCGTGGCGCCCGGTTGCTGCAACGCGCGCAAACGCGACTGCCAGGGTTCGTCGACCATGCGGTAGTCCTGGCGGCGGAATTCGCGCTGTTTCGGCAGGTTGTGCACGCTGGCCGCTTCGACGAAATGATGCACCGGCACGCGGGTGACGTTGTTACCCAACTGGGGCATGAAGCTGTGCATGCTGAGGTTGATGTCGAGGTCGGTACCACCCTTGGCCAGGCCCCACGTGCGGACGATACGGGGCAGCTCGTCGCCACCCAGTTCGGCGAACGCGACGTCGGTGGTACCGCCACCGATGTCGACGATCAGCGCGGCCTGCCGTGTCGTGAGCCGCTTGTGATAATGCATCGCCGCCGCCGCGGGCTCTTCGAGGAACGACACGGCATCGAAGCCGGCCACGGCGGCCGCTTCGCGCAGGATCTCCACCGCCTGTTCCGATCCCTTGTCGCCCATGGAACTGCGGAAGTGCACGGGACGCCCGATCACCGCGGTGCGCACCGCCTCGCCGAGCTGGCGGCTGGCGGCGAGGCGGATGTGTTCGAGGATGTGCGTGGCGATATGCACGATCACCTTGCGCACTTGCGGATCGAGGCGGTATCCCAGCATCGATTTCGGCGATTCGATGAGGTTGCCGTCACCGTATTCGAGATAGGCCTCGACGGCGTCGTCGCCGAACAGCGCATGCTGGAAGCTTTCCACCGTGGCGGTGGGCGATTCGGCGGCGCGGCGCTCCATCCACTGGCGGCGCACCGTGCGCAACGCATCGCGACGCAATTCATTGTCGCTGCGCTCGACGAAGGCGCCACCGCGCTGCTGTGCTTCCGTCGCGAACTGACGCTGCTGGGCCCGGGCCGAGCGGATGTGGGCCTCGACCTGGGCGTCGAGTTCGGGCGTCAGCTGGAAGTCGTTCGGATCGGGCACCACCTCGGGAAAGAAGACGGCCGTGCGAAATTGCCTGGCCTCACCGAAATGGATCAGGGTCAGCTCGTCGCCGACGAAGGTCGCGGCGGCGGAATAGCTCGTACCGAAGTCGATACCGATGTTCATGGGGCTCTCGGGGGCAAGACAGGCGGGCGGCATGGCGCGGCGGCGCGCCGGCGGCCCCGGGGAACCGCCTATCTTAAGGCCTCAGAAGCCGTAGCGCAGGAACCCGCCGTCCACGGCGACGATTTCGCCGGTGACGTAGCTCGATGCAGGCAGGCAGAGGAAGGCCACGGCCCCGGCCACTTCCTCGGGTTCGCCGATGCGGCCCATCGGCGTGCGATCGAGCACTTCCTCCAGGTATTCCGAATCCGCCAGCGCCGGCTCGCTGCGCTGGGTGCGGATGTACCACGGCGCCACCGCGTTGACGCGGATGCCGTCCTCCGCCCATTCGACCGCGAGGTTCCGGGTCATCTGGTGCAGGGCGGCCTTGGTCATCCCGTACGCGGACCCCGTGCGCACATGGGTGATGCCGGAGACGGACCCGATATTCACGATGGCGGCGTTGGCGTGTTGGACCAGGTGCGGGTAGGCCAGGCGGCTCATCTCGAAGGCGGAAAACACGTTGAGTTCGAACAGTGCGCGGTATTCGTCCTCTTCGTAGTCCAGCGTCGGACGCGGGGTGTTGCCGCCGACGTTGTTCACCAGGATGGAAAGGTTCATGCCGAGGTCGACGACCCAGTCGAACACGGCGAGACGGTCTTCATGGTCGGAGAGGTCGGCCGCCATGCCGAGCACTTCCACGTCGGGGCATTCCTCGGCCAGTTCGTCGCGCACTTCCTGCAGGACGAGTTCGTCGCGCGCCACGAGCAGCACGTCGGCGCCGAGGACGGCCAGTTCGCGCGCGCAGGCGTAGCCGATGCCCTTGCTCGCGCCCGTGACCAGGGCGGTGCGCCCGTCGAGGCGCCAACTGGAAAGTCGTGGATGCATGTCGGTCTCCTTTGCAACGATCGTACAAGATATCGCCGCCCGGTCCGAGGGGCCGGTATGCTCGGGACCATGGATACTTCGACGCCGCTGCTTTCCATCGACCGCGCCACCGTCCTTCGCGAAGGCCGCGCGTTGCTCGACAGGCTTTCGCTCACCATCGCCCAGGGCCAGCACACGGCCATCCTCGGACCCAACGGTTCGGGCAAGTCGACCCTGGTGAAACTGATCGAACGGCGGGTCTATCCACTCGTCCACGACGACGGCTCCGCCGTGGTGCGCATCTTCGGGCGCGATCGCTGGAACGTGGCCGAGTTGCGTTCGCTGCTCGGCGTCGTCTCGTCGGACCTGCGCCGGGAGTTCGAAACCAGTAACGAGGTCGCGTTGAACGCCGTGCTTTCCGGTTTTTTCGCCTCGATGACGCTGGGGCTCGACCACGCCGTCGACGATGGCATGCGCCTGCGTGCCGTGGAGGCACTGGAGCGGGTCGGCGCGTCGCACCTCGCGGAACGCGATGTCTCGACCTTGTCGACCGGCGAGGCGCGTCGCGTGCTGATTGCGCGGGCCCTGGTCCACCGCCCGCGCGCGCTGCTGCTGGACGAGCCCTGCGCCGGACTCGATCCCGGCACGCGCCGGCGCTTCCTCGACCTGCTGCGCGAGTTGGCGCGCGATGGCACCACCTTGCTGCTGGTCACCCACCACGTCGAGGAAATCGTGCCGGAAATCGGCCACGTGGTGATGCTGCGCGACGGTGCGTTGTTCGACCAGGGCGCGAAGGACCGGCTGCTGGCGGACGAGCACCTGTCCGACCTGTTCGGTTGGCGCATGGAAGTGGAACGGACCGACGGTTTCTACGGTGCGCGATTGCGCTGACCCGGCAGCCGCGCGAGACTCGGGGCAGCCCCGGAGGACCGCGTCATGATCCGTATCGCACTGCCCGTCATGGTCGCGCTCGCTTGCGCGGCCTGTTCGAAGCCACCGCAGCCGAACGAACCGCCGGCGCCGCAAGCGCGTGTCGAGACGCCGTGGGATTCGTTGGAGGCGCAGAAGAAGAAAGCGCAGGACGTGCAGAAGGTCGTCGACGACCAGGCCAAGGCACAGGCCAAGGCGGTCGAGGCACAGGCGCAGTAGGCGAGCGCGCGATAGCTGGGGTATCGCGGTCCATCGCCGACAGGGTCGGCGATGCTCTCGATCAGCGCGGCGAGCAGAAACAGTAAGCGTAAACCTGCGGCTTACCGGCTTCCGCAGTGCGGAACAACGCCCATTCCGGCGCCAGGCGGGGCAGCTGGGCGACCCACGACGGCAGGCGCAGGCCCCACGACATCGCCACGCGCGCCTCGGAACTGTCACCGATGCTGGTCAGGAAGCGCTCGAACGCACCCATCGGCTTCTCGGCGTAGCGAACCTTGAAATCCTTGCCGAGGTTGGCCTGCTGCGCGGCATCGCGGACGGCATCGTCGAGGCTGCCCATGCGGCCGACGAGACCGCGCTCGAGCGCCTGCTGGCCCGTCCATACGCGGCCCTGCGCGATCGCGTCGATGGCGGCGAAATCCTTGCCGCGCGCCTTGGCCACGTTGCCGACGAAATCGCGATAACCCTTGTCGATGATGCTCTGGATGAGCACGCCGACGTTGGGGTCGAGCGGGCGGGTCATGTCGAACGCGCCGGCGAGGGGGCCGGTGGCGACGCCGTCGCTCTTCACGCCGATCTTGGCCAACGTGTCCGGCACGGTGAAGAACATGCCGAAGATGCCGATGGAACCGGTGATGGTGTTCGGCTCGGCATAGATCCGGTTCGCGTTCATCGAGATCCAGTAGCCGCCGCTGGCCGCGACGTCGCCCATCGAGACCACGACCGGAATGCCGGCCTCGCGGGTGAGTTCGACCTCGCGGCGGATCTGCTCCGCCGCATACACCTCGCCACCCGGCGAGTTCACCCGCAGCACGAGCGCGCGCGTGCGGCGGTCGTTGCGCACCGCGCGGATCAACGCCGCCGTGGAATCGCCGCCGATCGTGCCCTGCGCCTGTTTGCCGCCGGTGATCTCGCCCTCGGCGACGACCACCGCCACGCCCGGACCGGTTTGCAGCATGTCGACGCTGGACAGCCCGCGATCGGCGAGATAGCCGCCGAGGTCGACCTGGCGGAAACCCTGGTCTTTCTTGCCGGCAGGCACGCCTTCCTTGCGCAGCATCTGCACGAACTGTTGCTCGGTGGCGATGCCGTCCGCCAATTTTTCCTCCACCGCCAGTTCGGCCAGGCTGCCCTTCGCGTCGCGCACGCGCTCGGCGAGGCCGTCGACGTCGGCGCGCAGCGCGGCGGGATCGAGGTGGCGCATTTTCGCCACTTCGTCGATCCAGGTGGTCCAGAGGCCGCCGAGCCAGAACGCGTCGGCTTCCTTCGATTCGGGCGACGCATGGTCGAGGATGAAGGGCTCCGCCGCGCTCTTGAACTGACCCACGCGGAACAGGTGCACCTGCACGCCGAGGCGGTCGAGCATGTCCTTGTAGAACAGGCGGTAGTTGGCGAGGCCGGTAGCCATCACCCCGCCCTGCGGGTCGAGGTAGACCTTGTCGGCATGCGCGGCCAGGTAATACTGGCCCTGGTCGAGGCTGGCCGCCCAGGTGAGCACCGGCTTGCCCGCGGCGCGGAAGCGGTCGAGCGCGGCGCCCACTTCGCGCAAGGCGGCGAAACCGCCGGCCTGCAACTTGTCGGGCCGGAGCACGATGCGGCTGACGCGATCGTCCTTGGCGGCGGAATCGATGGCGCGCACGAGGTCGCGCACCTGCACCTGCTTCACGCCGTCGCCGGACATCCGGCCTACGGCGCGCGAGAACGCATCGGCGCTGTACTGCTCGACCAAGGCCCCTTCGGGCGCCAGCACCAGCACGGTCTTGTCGTCCACCTGGTTCGCCCGCCCGCCGACGAATACCAGCAGGAGGAACACCGCCAGCAGGCCGAAGAAGATCACGTTGATGATCACCAGCCGGGTGAGGTTGATGCCACGGCCGAGGCCACGCATGAATCGGCCGAATCCTCCACCGCGGCGCGGCGGCGGGACCGGCTGGGGGCGGCCCGGCAGGGGCGGCGGCACGGTGTCGTAACGATCCGGCATCTAAGCGGCTTCCTCGATGATTGTGCGCAGCGTAGCGCGTCGGTGCGTTGGCATCACGTGTGGAATGGCATGGGCTTCGCGGTGTCGGGATCGTCGCGCCAGCGGCCCTTCGCGCTGCTCCGCCAGAACCGCGCGAAAAGCAGGATGGCCGCCATGCTGAGACCGGCGATCAGGCCCATCCACATGCCACGCGCGCCCAAGCCATGGCCGAAGGCCAGCCACCATCCGATCGGCATGCCGACGATCCAGTAGGCGAACAGGGTGATCGCCATGGGCACGCGGGTGTCCTTCAGGCCACGCAGCGCACCGTTCGAGGCCACCTGGATGCCATCGGAAAACTGGAAGAACCCCGCGAGTATGAGCAGCTGCGATGCCGTCGCGATCACCGCCGCATCGTGCGTGTACAGGCTGGCGATCGCCGCCGGGAAGAGCAGCATGATGCCGGAAGAGACGAACTGGGTGACCAGGACCAGCGCGATGCCGGAAAGCCCGGCATAACGCACGCCGGCCACGTCGCGGCGCCCGGCCGCGTTGCCGACGCGGACGGTGATCGCCATGGACAGGCCGAGCGGGATCATGAAAGCCACCGAGGCGACGTTCAGCGCGACATGGTGGCTCGCCGTGACTGTCTCGCCCAGGCGGCCGATCAGCAACGCCACCGCGACGAACAATCCCGCTTCCATCAGCAGGGTCACCGCCATCGGCAGGCCGATATGCAGGAGTTGGGCGATCTGCCGGCGGTCCGGCCTCGCCATGCGCCCGCGCAGGTTGAGGTCGCGGTAGTTGCGGTGTTTCAGCACGTAGATGGCGAAGCCGAGCATCTCCAGCCAGAGCACGATGGCCGTGGCGATGCCGCTGCCGCGCGCGCCCATCACGGGAAAGCCGAGCTTGCCGTACATCAGCACGTAGCCCAGCGGTGCCAGCACCACGAGACCACCGAAACTGAAATACATCGATGGCCGCGGCATTGAGAGGCCTTCGGAAAGGCCGCGCAACGCGAAGTAGGTGGTCAGCGCCGGCGCGGCGAAGCAGATGGCGTGGAGGAAGGCCTCGACATCGGCACGCATGGATTCGACGACGCCGAACAGGACCATCAGCGGCGAAGCGTGCCAGACACCGATACCCAGCAGCAGGCCCAGGCCCCAGGCGATGTACAGGGCCTGGTGGAACACCGGCCCCACCTCGCCACGCCGGCCCGCGCCATCGAGCTGCGCGACGGTAGGTGGCACCGCCATCATCGTGCCGATGCCGGTGACGATGGCCAGCACCCAGATGTTCGCACCGGTCACCACCGAGGCCTGTGTGTGCGCGCTCTGGTGGCCCGCGAGCACGGCGTCGACCACATTGGTACCGATGGCGGAGAGTTGGGCGACGATCATCGGCAAGGCCAGCCGGGTGGTGGCGCCGATCTCACGCCGCGCGCGGGCGCGGTCGATGGACATGGGAAAAGTGACGATGGGTGGCCGCCCATTGTAGCGGTTGCCGTGCCATCATCCGAATTCGCAAGGGGAAAACTCGGGGACCTGGGAATGAACGAACTGAAGCCGTCGCTCGGCCTGATGTGCGCCAATTGCGGCGCTGAGCTGAAAGGCGAGTTCTGTCACGAATGCGGCCAGTCCATCAAGAGCGTCATCAAGCCCGTCTCGCACATGCTCGAAGACGCGGGCGACCTCTTTTTCCACCTCGACGAGCGCATCGTCCACACGCTGCCGCCCCTGTACACGAAGCCGGGCTTCCTCACCCTGGAATACTTCGCCGGGCGCCGCGTCCGCTATATCGCGCCGTTCCGCCTGATGTTCGTGTTCTGCCTGCTGGCCTTCTTCTTCGTCCACCTGGCGATCAGTGACCGGCATATCGGCGGGTCGGACGGCAAACCGGCCGCCAGCGACGACATCGCCGCGATCCGGCAGGCGACCACGCCGGAGCAGGTCCGTGAACTCTATGAGGAACAGCGCCGGGACCTGACGGAGGCGATGGAGGCGCCGGGCGTACCCTCCGCGGCAAAGCCGGGTCTCGACGCCGCCCGTGACCTGGTCCGGGAATCGGCCAACCGTCGGCTGGCCGAACTGAAGGCCGAGCCGATCGCCGCGGACCCCGCGGAAGACTCCGGCACGGGAAAAACGCGGCGGCACAACAGCTGGTTCAGCCAGCCCACGGTCGTCGACATCGCCTGGCTACCGGACGCGGTGACGCGCCGCCTCGCCGTGGGCATCGCGCACATGAAAGCGAACATCGTGCAGATCCAGGCGGGCGGGCCGCAGAAGGAAGAGGCCCTGCGCCGGGTGATCGAGGGCTTCTTCTCGGTGATCCCGCAGACCCTGCTCGTGATGATCCCGGTGTTCGCCCTGATCCTGAAGCTGTTCTACGCGTTCCGCCGCCGGCTCTACATGGAACACATCATCGTGGCCCTGCATAGCCACGCCTTTCTGTTCATCTCCCTGCTCGGCCTGATGATCCTGGGCTTCGCCAAGGAGGCCATCCGCCCGCACGCGCCCTTTGCCGGGTCGGTCATTTCCCTCGTCCAGGCGGCGATGTGGGTGTGGATGCCGATCTACCTCCTGCTGATGCAGAAGCGGGTGTACCGGCAGGGTTGGCCGATGACCCTCGTGAAGTACTGGCTGATAGGCAGCGTCTATTTCTGGCTCGTCCTTTTCGCCCTTTCCGTGGCCGGTCTCATCGCTGCGGCGCACTAGGATTTCTTCCTAGGAGCGGGTGGTTGTGCACAGGGCCGAAGAGGCCTTCGCGTTTGTCAAGGCTCAATGGACAAGTAGTGAAGCCGCACCGGGACCCTATTCGTAAGTCAATGAATTAGAAATATATTTCAGCTTGGTTAAAATGTACCCAAGCTAACCCCAATGGCTCAACCATGCGCCTTGGATGGCCTCCATCCGAAGCTCATCCACAGAGTTATCCACAGGACTTGTGGATAAGATGGAAAGCGTTCTCGGGGCAGGCACTTAGCTCCTGTTCCTCTTTCGGGGGATGCCATTCGCGGGCAAACCCATGTGTGGATGGTCAATCATTGACCAGCAGAATCGGCATATGCCGTTAAACTAGGCCTCGCATGACCGCCGTCCTCCGCGTCGCCCTTCCCGTCCCCCTGCTGACCCTGTTCGACTACCTGCCCCCCGCGGCGGGTGAAGCGAAGGCCGGTTCGCGCGTGCGCGTGCCTTTCGGGCGCGGCGAGATGGTCGGCGTGGTGGTCGATCCGGCCGCCGAGGCCACGGTGGGCACCAAGCGCCTGAAGCGGGCCACCGAGGTGCTCGACCCCTACCCGTTGCTCGATACCGAGCTGCTCGCGACGCTGGCCTGGGCGGCCGACTATTGGGCGGGTGCTCCGGGCGAAGCCTTCGCCAACGCCTTGCCCCTGGCCTTGCGTGAACCACGGCCGCTACCGGCCACAGGACGCGAGGTCTGGGCCTTGACCATGCATGGCCGCAGCGCGCGCGACGCGAAGAGCCGCAAGGGTGGTTCGGCCAGCTTGCTGGAGGCGCTCCACGACGGGCCGCGCGCCGCCGACGAGCTCGCTTTCGCCCTGCCGGGGTGGCGCGCCGCCGCGAGGCGTCTGGTCGAGGCCGGGCTCATCGAGAAGTTCGAACTCGAGGAAACCTCGCTTCCCGCCCGCCCGGCCCCCGGCCCGGCGCTGAGCGAGGAACAGGCCGCCGCCGTTGCCGCCATCGGCGAGGGCTTCGGCGGCTTCCAGCCCTACCTGCTCGATGGCGTCACTGGCAGCGGCAAGACCGAGGTATATCTCGCCCTCATCGAGCGCGCCCTGGCCGACGGCAAGCAGACGCTGCTGCTGGTGCCCGAGATCGGGCTGGCGCCGCAAACCGTGCGCCGCCTGCGCGAACGCCTGGGCGTGGCGGTGGAGGTGCTGCATTCGAACCTGGCGGAAGGCGAGCGCGCCCGGGCGTGGCTGCGCGCCCGCGATGGCACGGCGCGGGTCGTGCTCGGAACCCGCTCGGCGGTGTTCACGCCGCTTCCGAACGCTGGCCTGATCATCGTCGACGAGGAACACGACGCCTCCTATAAACAACAGGAAGGTTTCCGCTACCACGCCCGCGATCTCGCGCTGGTGCGCGCGCGGGCACTCGGTGTGCCGGTGGTGTTGGGTTCGGCCACGCCCTCGTTGGAAAGCCTCGGCAACGTGGAAGCGGGGCGCTATCGCCGCCTCGTCTTGAGGGTGCGTCCAGGCGCTTCGCAGCCGACTCGCGTGCAGATCGTGGACATGCGCGCGCAGCGGCTGGACCACGGCCTGTCGCCGACGCTCGTGCACGCCGTGGCCGAAACGGTCGGTCGCGGCGAGCAAGCCCTGGTGTTCCGCAACCGCCGCGGCTACGCACCGGTGCTGCTGTGCCACGACTGCGGCTGGCACGCCGACTGTCCTCGCTGCGAACGGCCGATGACCCTGCACGCGGGGCGGCGCCGCCTGGTCTGCCACCATTGCGACAACACCATGCCGGTGCCCGCCGCCTGCCCCGCCTGCGGTTCGGCCAACCTCAGTCCGCAAGGACAAGGCACCGAGCGGCTCGAAGAGGCGCTCGCGGAACGCTTCCCGGACATTCCGGTGGTGCGCATCGACCGCGAGACCACGCGCCGGCGCGAAGCCTTCGGCGACATCCTCGATGGCCTGCGCGAGGACAAGCCGGCGATCCTGGTCGGCACCCAGATGCTGGCCAAGGGCCACGACCTGCCCAACCTCACGCTCGTGGCCATCGTCGGCGTCGACGAAGGCCTGCACAGCGTCGATTTCCGCGCCGGGGAGCGGCTGGCCCAGCTCGTCGTCCAGGTGGCCGGCCGCGCAGGACGGGCCAGCAAGCCCGGCAGCGTCCTCCTGCAGACCCACCATCCCGACCACGCCATGCTTCACGGCCTGCTCCGTGGCGGGTACCCCACCGTGGCCGCCACCCTGCTCGAGGAACGCCGGTTGCTCGAACTGCCGCCTTACGCGCACCAGGTGCTGCTGCGTGCCGACGCCCTGGGTCGCGCCGAAGTCGACGATTTCCTTGCCCAGGCCCATGCGGCCATCGGCGACCCCGGCGACCTGCGCATCGCGGGCCCCATGCCCGCGCCCATGCCGCTACGAGCGGGGCGTCATCGCGGACAGGTGCTGGTGGAGGCCGGGTCCCGGGCGCGCCTCCACGGCTTCCTGCGGCCTTGGCAGCATGCCCTCGCCGGTTTGCCGGCGGCGCGCAAGGTGCGTTGGTCGCTGGACGTGGACCCGATCGATCTCTATTAGCCTGTATCGGTGGCCCTTCACCGCTTGATTCGCACCGGACGCGCTCACACATCGTGTGGATATCGCTGAACCGATACCTTCGGATGCCTACATTTGCGAAGCGATCGGCGCGACAATGAAAGTCTTAACCAGGTAACGGGACCCCGAACGTGACCACTCAGCTCGAGCAACTCCGCAAGATCACCACCGTCGTGGCCGACACCGGCGACATCACCGCGATCGCCAAGTACAAGCCGGAAGACGCGACCACCAATCCGTCGTTGCTGCTGAAGGCCGCCGGCATTCCCACCTATTCGGGCTATATCGACGAAGCCGTGCAATGGGCCAAGGGCCAGAGCGACAGCCGCGACCAGCAGCTGGTCGACGCCAGCGACCGTCTCGCCGTGCTGGTGGGCCGCGAGATCCTCAAGATCGTCCCGGGCCGCGTGTCCACCGAGGTCGACGCACGCCTCTCCTTCGATACGAAGGCCTCGATCGACAAGGCCAGGCGCCTGATCGGCTTCTACGAAGAAATCGGCATCGACAAGAAGCGCATCCTGATCAAGCTCGCCTCCACGTGGGAAGGCATCCGCGCCGCGGAGCAGCTTCAGAAGGAAGGCATCGACTGCAACCTGACCCTGCTTTTCAGCTTCGAACAGGCCGTGGCCTGCGCCGAGGCGGGCGTGTTCCTGATCTCGCCCTTCGTGGGCCGCATCTTCGACTGGTACGTGGCCAACACCGACAAGAAGACTTATGCGCCGGCGGAAGATCCGGGCGTGCAGTCGGTCCGCCGCATCTACGACTGGTACAAGCTGCACGGCTACGAGACCGTGGTGATGGGCGCCAGCTTCCGCAACATCGGCCAGATCCAGGCGCTCGCCGGTTGCGACCGCCTGACCATCGCGCCGGAGTTGCTCAAGGAACTGGACGAGAACACCGGCGACCTGCCGGTGGCGCTGAAGGACAGCGGCCGCCGCGAGGATCGCCCCGCGAAGATCGACGAGGCCAAGTTCCGCTGGGGCCACAACGAAAACGCGATGGCCACCGACAAGCTCGCCGAAGGCATCCGCAAGTTCGCCGCCGACCAGCGCAAGCTGGAAGAGCTGCTGGGCGCGAAGCTCTAAGCGACGCGACAGCCGGTACACGCGACAGCCGCTACACGAAAAGGGGCCGCAAGGCCCCTTTTTCTTGCTGTATTTCCGAACCTGTGGAGAGTGCTTTTGTGGGAGCCGACTTGTCGGCGATGGGTGCTCGCCTCGCCCTGGCCCGCTGCCGCGGGATCGCCGCTGAAGCGGCTCCCACAAGAGCAGGCAGTCTCTGGGCCCTGTCCCACAAGAGCAGGCAGCCTGCTCCTGTGGGAGCCGCTTCAGCGGCGATAGCGCGACAGGTATGGGCCCCGGTGAGTGACTAGCTATTGCTCCAGCCACCGCCGAGGGCGCGGATCAGTTGCACGCTGGCGCGCAGCTGACGTGTTTCCAGGTCGATCACGCTGCGCCGCGCGTCGAGCGCATCGGTCTGGGCCTGGACGACATCGAGGTAACCCACCGCACCTTCGCGATAGCGGTTGAGCGACAGGTCGACCGACCGCTGTGCCGCGTCGGCTGCCGCGCGCTGATCGGTAAGGGCCGCACCCAGGTCGCGCAGCAGGGTGAGGTTGTCCTCGACCTGGGCGAAGGCGTTGAGCACCACGCCGCGGTATTGCGCACCGGCTTCCTCGGTCGCCGCCTTGGCCGCGTCGACACCGGCCTTGCGGCGGCCACCGTCGAATACGCTGAGGAACAAGGTCGGGCCGATCGACCAGAATCGGTTCGGCGCGGTGGCGATGCTGCCCCACGCGCTGCTCTGCCAGCCACCCTGTGCGTCGAGCGTCAGCTGCGGGAAGAACGCGGAACGAGCGATGCCCACGCGCGCGTTCGCGGCGGCCGTGCGCCGCTCGGCCGCCGCGATGTCCGGGCGCCGCTGCAGGATCAGCGAAGGCACTTCGAGAGGTATCGTGGGAACGTGCACGGTGTCGTCATCCGTCGCCAGCGTGAACGTCGACGCGGATTCGCCGACCAGTACCGCGATCGCGTGCTGCACCAGCCCGCGTTGCGCCTGTGCCTGCGTCAACTGCGATTTCGCGTTCGACAACTGGGTCTGCGCTCGTGCCACGTCCAGGCCTGACGCGATGCCGCCATCGTGGCGTGACTGGGTCAATTCGAGTGCGTGGGTGAAGGCATCGATGCTTTCGCTGAGGACCTTGATCTGGCGATCGAAGCCGTTGAGCTGGAGATAGCTGTCGGCCAATTGCGCCTGGAGGCTCAACTGCACCGAGGCCAGGTCGGCCGCCGATGCCGCCTGTTCGGCGGTGCCGGCGGCAACGCTGTCGCGTACCCGTCCCCACAGGTCCACCTCGTAATCGAGTTGGGCACCGATCGTGTAGGAGTTGTAATAGGCAGGCGACGTGGCGCCGCGCAACGGCCGCGTGTCGGACTCGCGGTTACGCGTGGCGTTGCCGTTCAACCCGATCTGCGGGAAAAGGCCCGCGCGCACTTGGCGGGTGAACGCTTCCGATTGCTCGTAATGCGCAAGCGCCGCCGCCAACGTCGCATTGTTCGCGACCAGCTTCGCCTGCAGCTCGTCGAGACGAGGATCGCCGTAGAGTTTCCACCAGCCATTCCGGTCGATGTGATCGGCAGGCTTCGCCTCGGTCCATGGCGTGGCCGCGTTCGCGTACTGCTCCGCCACCGGCACATCGGGTGTCTTGTAGGCAGGTGCGAGCGAGCACGCCGACAGGCCGAGCGACATCAGGGCGGCCGCGACGCTGGCACCTGCCCAGCTCCGGTGGGAGCCGACCCTGTCGGCGATGGCAGGTTGCCGCAAGGTCGAATCGCCGACAGGGTCGGCTCCCACCAAGGGACTGGTCCCCACCAAGGGAGCGGCTCCCATCGGGACGGTGTCAGGCCTTGGCATGGTCGCCTTCCGCCTTCTTCGCTTGCTCGCCTTCCGCCTTCTTCGGTGGATTGATGCGCACGGTGTCGCCATCGGCGAGGCCGTCCGGCGGGCTCTCTATCAGTCGTTCGCCCGCAGCCAGGCCGGAGCCGAGCTGCACGGTCTTTCCGAAGTCGCGGGCGATGGTCACTTCCTTGAACTTCACCTTGTCCTGTCCGTCGACCACGGCGACACGCAGCCCCGAGTTGTCGAAGACCAGGGCGCTCGCCGGCACGCGTAGCAAGGCCGCGTTCGATGGAAGATCGAAGGTGACGCTCGCATAGCCGCCGGGCAGCAGCTTGCCGTCGGCGTTATCGACCGACACCTGGACCAGCGTGGTACCGGATGCCGCGTTGATCGCCGACGACGACGATTCGACGGTACCCGTGAAGGTCTGACCCGGATATTCCGGCACCGCGAGTTTCACGGTGGCCCCCTGCTTTATGGATGGCGCGTAGTTCTGCGGCACGTTGACGTACATCCGCAGCTTGCGCACGTCGGACACCACGAACAATTCCTGGCCGCCACCCCCGGCATTGATCAAGGCACCGACATCCGTCTCGCGCGCGGTGACCACGCCATCGAACGGCGCGACGAGCTTGGCGAAACCCTTCAGTGCCTCGATACGTTCCAGGTTGGCCTGCGCGGCCTGGGCGAGCGCGTGCTTGGCATCGTAGTCGCCGACCTTCTCGTCCACTTCCTGCTTGGATACGGAGTCGGAATCGCGCATGGCCTGCCAGCGTGCGGCCGTGGTCTTCGCCAATGCCTCGTTGGCACGCGCGCTGGCGAGATCCGCTTTCGCCTGCAGCAGCTGCTGGTCGAGGTCGGGCGTTTCGATCTCGGCAAGCAGCTCGCCGGCCTTCACCTTCTGTCCGATATCCGCCTTCCAGTATTTGAGGTAGCCACTAGTGCGCGCGAAGATCGGCGCACGGGCGTATGCCTGGAGACGGCCCGGCAGATTGAGTTCGCCACCGCCCTGGCCACCCTCGGGAGTGACCACGTTCACCGTCGGCACGGACTGCGACTCCGTCCATTCGCGCAGCTTCCGCGAATCGTTGGCGCGCGTCGCCACGCCGGCAACGACGACGGCCAGGACGACGATCGCGGCGATGATGGCGGCCAGCCGGAGCCGGCGCGGCGGAGGGGTTTGCAAGGTATCAGGCGACATGGACAGGCTCTCCGGAGGTGTTCGCCGGTGTGGGTGACGGATGACCACGACGCGCGTGGATGATGCTGAAGACGACGGGGACGAAGAACAGCGTGGCGGCCGTGGCGAAGACCAGGCCGCCGATCACGGCGCGGCCCAGCGGCGCGTTCTGCTCGCCACCTTCGCCCAGGCCCAGGGCCATGGGGGCCATGCCGATGATCATCGCCAACGCGGTCATCAGTACCGGGCGGAAGCGCACGAATCCACCTTCGAGGGCGGCGGCCGTCGCGTCCCCGAGTTCGGCCAGCCGTTCGCGGCAGAAGCTGACGACCAGGATCGAATTGGCGGTGGCCACGCCCATGCACATGATGGCGCCGGTGAGCGCGGGCACCGACAAGGTGGTGTGCGTGGCGAATAGTATCCAGATGATTCCCGCGATCGCCGCGGGCAGCGCGGTGACGATCACGAACGGATCGCTCCACGACTGGAAGTTCACCACGATCAGCAGGTAGATCAGCACGATCGCGCCGAGCAGGCCCAGGATCAGCCCGGAGAACGCGTTGTTCATGGTTTGCACCTGGCCGAGCAAGGCGGTGGTCGATGCCTTGGGCAGGAATTTCTTGTTCGCCTCGATGATCTTCTGGATGTCGGCGGCGACGGCGCCGAGGTCGCGGTCCTGCGTCGTCGCGTAGATCTCGACCATCGACTGGATGTTGTACTGGCTCACCACCGCGTTGGTGGCCGCGCGCGACACCGTGGCGAGGCCTCCGAGGATCTGCGAGCCGGCCGCGCCCGTGCTCGGGCTGATCGGCACGTTCTCCAGGTCGGGCAGGCTGTCGAGGCTGTACTGCGGCGTCTGCATCACGATCGGATAGGACACGCCGTTCTGCGGGTTGAGCCAGAAGGTCGGCGCGATCTGGCTGGAACCGGCGAGGTTCACGCCAAGGCTGTTGGTGACGTCGCGCTCGGTGATGCCCACCTGCTGCGCACGGCTGCGGTCGACGTCCACGTTGAGCGTCGGGTTGGCCCGCGACTGCTGGATACGTGCGTCCGCCACGCCCGGCACGCGGCGGATCTCGCGCAGCAGGCGGCTTGCATAGTCGAAGTTCGCCGCGAGGTTCGGGCCGCGGATCTGCAGGTCGATCGGCGCGGGCGAGCCGAAGTTCAGGATCTGGCTGATGATGTCCGCCGGCGGGAACGAGAACGTCGTGCCCGGAAATTCACGTGGCAGCTGCTCGCGCAACCGGCGCACGTAGTCGGCCGTCGGCGCATGACCTTCGTTCAGCGCGATCTGGATGTCGCCATCCTGCGAGCCGATGGTGCCGGTGTTGTTATAGGTATTGTTGATACCGGACGAGGACAGACCGATGTTGTCGACCACCGTCCCGAGTTCCTCCTTCGGGATGACCCGCCGTACGGCATCGGTCACCTCGGCGAAGAGGCGCGCGCTTTCCTCCACGCGCGTTCCGACCGGAGCGCGCACGTGCATGAGGATCTGGCCCGAGTCCACCGACGGGAAGAAGTTGCGGCCGAGCATCGGCACCAGGGCGAAGGAGAGCACCACGAAGGCCATGAAGCCGATGGTGAATACCTTCCGGTGAGCCAGGGCGAGCGCGAGCAACCCGTGGTAGCTCGCGCGGATCTTTTCGAAGCGGGCCTCGAAACGGCGCTGGAAACGGACCAGGGGATTGCGCGACGGCTTCTTGCCCTCGCCATGCGGATCGTCGTGCGAGTGCGGGTGCAGCAGGTACTTGGCCATCGTCGGCACGAGCGTGCGCGAGAGGATGAAGGACGCGATCATCGCGAACATGACCGCCTCGGCCATGGGCACGAAGAGGAAGCGCGCCACGCCCTGGAGGAAGAACATCGGCACGAACACGATGCAGATGCACAGCAACGAGACGAAGGCCGGCGTCACGATCTGCGCCGCGCCATCGAGGATCGCCGTCTCGACGTCCTTGCCGTGTTCCAGGTGCCAGTTGATGTTCTCGATGGTCACCGTGGCATCGTCCACGAGGATGCCCACGGCCAGCGCGAGGCCACCCAGCGTCATGATGTTCATGGTCTCGCCCATCGCCGACAAGGCCGCGATGGAACCGAGGATGGCCAGCGGGATGGACGTGGCGATGATCACCGTCGAACGCCAGCTGCCGAGGAACAGGAGGATCATCAGGCTGGTGAGCGCCGCGGCGATGATGCCTTCGCGGGCCACGCCTTCGATCGCCGCGCTCACGAAGAGGGACTGGTCGCCGATGGGCGCGATCTTGAGGTTGGGCGGGAGTGCGTCCTTCATCGCGGCGACGCGCTCCTTGATGCCGGCGATGATCGCCAGCGTGGATGCCGAGCCGTTCTTCAGCACGGTCATCAGCACCGAGCGGTCGCCGTTCACGTGCACGATGTTGGTCTGCGGTGGCGAGCCGTCGCGCACGTGCGCGATGTCGCGGATGAAGACGGTGGCACCGTTGACCGTCTTCACCGGCAGGTTGCCCAACTCGTCCACGTTCGACGGCGAGTTGTTGAGCTGCACCGTGTATTCGTATTCGCCGATCTTCTGCGTGCCCACCGGCGTGATCAGGTTCTGCGCGGCCAGTGCGTTGGCCACGTCCTGCGCGGACAGGCCGCGTGCTTGCAGGGCCGGCGGATCGATGTCGATCTGCACCTGGCGCGTCTTGCCGCCGAACGGGAACGGAATGGCCGCACCGGCCACGGAGGTCAGTTGTGGACGGATGATGTTGAGGCCGAGGTCGCCCAGGTTCTGCTCGGTGAGGCCTTCGCCGGACAGCGCCAACTGGATGATCGGCACCGTCGACGCGTTGTAGTTCAGGATCAGCGGCGGCGTGGTGCCCTGCGGCAGCTGGCGCAAGAGGGTCTGCGCGACGGCCGTGACCTGGGCATTGGCGGTGCGGATGTCGACGGTCGGCTGGAAGAAGATCTTGATGATGCCGAAGCCCTGGATCGAGCTGGCCTCGATGTGCTCCACGTCGTTCACCGTCGTGGTCAGCACGCGCTCGAACGGCGACGAGACACGTCCGACCATCTGGTCCGGCGGCAGGCCGTTGTACTGCCACACCACCGCGATCACCGGAATCTTGATGTCGGGAAAGATGTCCGTCGGCGTGCGCAGCGCGGCAAGCGGGCCGATGATGAGGATCAGCAGGGCGAGGACGACGAAGGTATACGGCCGCGTGAGTGCGATCCGGACGATGCCAATCATGGGAAGACGGATTCCGAGCGCGATGTTGCGTCGCAGCGGATTTTGCGCCCGGCGGAATCCGCCGCGTAGTTAAGATTTATTTAGGCGGCTGGACACGTCACGGAAAACACCGCGC